>FLOH01000105.1_pt1 | contig 243493 bp, 190 predicted proteins | sample 756751 | NCBI WGS metagenome assembly FLOH01 (sample SAMEA4026879, study PRJEB14308) | marine metagenome | biome: coastal water; material: water | depth 74 m
TGAAGCGATACGCCGAAGCCTGTAAACACGGTCAGGTGGTCACTGGTCGAATGTTCGTTACCGAAACGGGTGAGCTGATAGGCCCACGATGGATTGTGAACTTTCCCACCAAGCAGCATTGGCGCGATGGTTCGCGGCTGGAATGGATTGAGGCGGGCCTGCAGGATTTACGGCGTTTTATTGTTCAGGAAGGCGTTACTTCTGTTGCTATACCAGCATTGGGCGTAGGCAATGGTGGCTTGAGTTGGGCTGAGGTGCAACCTCGCTTAGAAGCCGCATTGAACGACTTGAGCAATGTTCGGGTATTGGTGTACCTGCCGTTGGCAGGCTGATTGGTTTGATGGTCGTTTTCAAGACGCGTTTTTAAGGGATTGAAGTATGTCGGTAGTAGGCCAGCGCGAACGCGCAACACAGAACCGGGTGGTGGAGTTATTCCGCAATGAGCTGGGTTATCGCTATCTGGGCGACTGGAACGACCGGCCCGACAACCGCAATGTGGTGCCAGACCTGCTGGTGCCCTGGCTGCAGAAGCGCGGCATCAGCGAGGCGCTGATTAAACGTGTGATGCGCCAGCTGGATACCGCTGCCGCACTCGGTGAAGGCAAAACCCTGTATTACGCCAATCAGGATGTATACAGCCTGCTGCGTTACGGCGTGAAAGACAAAGAAGGCGCGGGTGAGCTGAACCAGACGGTATGGCTGATCGACTGGAAAAACCCCGAAGCCAACGACTTTGCCATTGCCGAAGAAGTAACGGTAAAAGGCACGGCGCAATCGGCCAAAACCAAACGCCCGGATCTGGTGTTGTACGTAAACGGCATTGCCCTGGGCGTCATCGAACTCAAGCGCTCGTCAGTAAGTGTGACCGAGGGTATTCACCAGAATCTGGATAATCAGAAGAAAGACTTTATCCGCAATTTCTTCACCACCATGCAGCTGGTGATGGCCGGTAACGATACCCAGGGCCTGCGTTACGGCACCATCGAAACCCCGGAAAAGCATTATCTGGAATGGAAAGACGACGAAACCCTGCCGGAAGGCAACCTGCTGGATTACCACTTAACCCGCCTGTGCCATAAAGCCCGCTTTTTGGAAATTATTCACGATTTTATGGTGTTTGATGCCGGGGTTAAGAAAACCTGCCGGCACAACCAGTATTTTGGTATTCAGGCGGCTAAAAAGCACATTGCCCGCCGCGAGGGTGGCATTATCTGGCACACCCAGGGTTCGGGTAAAAGTTTAACCATGGTGTGGCTGGCGAAGTGGATTCGTGAAAATCAGCCCAATGCGCGCGTGCTGATTATTACCGACCGCAGCGAGCTGGATGAGCAGATCGAGAAAGTATTCAGTGGTGTGCAGGAGCAGATTTACCGCACTAAAAGCGGTGCTGACCTGATTGATAGCCTGAATAAGCCCACACCCTGGCTGGTGTGTTCGCTGGTGCATAAGTTTGGCCGTTTTGGTGATGACGATGATGACAACGAACAACACGCCGCCGAGTTTATTGCCGAGCTGAAGGCGTCGTTACCGGCTAACTTTCAGGCCAAGGGCAATCTGTTTGTGTTTGTGGACGAATGCCACCGAACCCAGTCGGGCAAGTTGCACGAGGCCATGAAAACCATTCTGCCGCAGGCGATGTTTATTGGTTTTACCGGCACGCCGCTGATGAAGAAGGACAAGAAAAAATCCATCGAAGTGTTCGGCCCTTTCATTCATACCTATAAGTTCGATCAGGCGGTGGCCGATGGCGTGGTGCTGGATTTGCGCTACGAAGCCCGTGATATCGACCAGCACATTACTTCGCAGAAAAAGATCGACGAATGGTTTGAGGCCAAAACCCGCGAACTGTCGGGGCTGGCCAAAACCCAGCTAAAGCAGAAATGGGGCACCATGCAGAAGGTGCTGTCGAGCAAGTCGCGCCTGCAGCAGATTGTGAACGATATTCTGCTGGATATGGAAACCCGCCCGCGCTTAATGGATGGCCGTGGCAACGCCATGTTGGTGTGTGCCAGCGTGTATCAGGCGTGCAAAGCCTATGAGATGTTTAATCAGACCGATCTGGCCGGCAAGGTTGCTATTGTTACCAGCTTTCAGCCAACGGCCGCCAGCATTAAAGGCGAAGAAACCGGTGAAGGCCTGACGGAAAAACTGTTCAAGTACGATATTTATCGCCGTATGTTGGCCGATTATTTTGAAACCACGGAAGAACAAGCCGCCAGCCGCGTGGATGAGTTTGAGATAGACGTTAAAAAACGCTTTATCAAAGAGCCGGGGCAAACGCGCCTGCTGATTGTTGTAGACAAACTGCTGACCGGCTTTGATGCGCCTTCGGCTACGTATCTGTATATCGACAAACAGATGGCCGACCACAACCTGTTCCAGGCTATTTGCCGGGTCAACCGGCTGGATGGCGACGATAAAGAATATGGCTACATCATCGACTATAAAGACCTGTTCCGCTCGCTGGATAAGGCCATTAAGGATTACACCGCCGGAGCCTTTGATGGCTACGATCAGGAAGACGTTGCCGGCCTGCTGAAAGATCGCCTGGTGCAGGCAAAAGAAGACCTGGATAACGCACTGGAAGTGGTGCGTGCGCTGTGCGAAGACGTGAAAGCCCCGCGTGGCTTACTGGAATATCAGCATTATTTTTGCGGTGAGTCGGGTAACAATGCCGATGAACTGACTGAGCGCGAAGCCTTGCGCTTAACCCTGTATCAATCCGTTGCCAAGCTGATCCGTGCTTATGCCAATATCGCCAACGAAATGCAGGATGCGGGTTATACACGCGAACAGATAGACGCCATTCGCGCCGAAGTGGCGCATTACGAAAAACTGCGCGAAGAAATCAAACTCGCCAGTGGTGATGCGCTGGATATGAAGCGCTTTGAACCAGCGATGCGTCATCTGCTGGATATGTACATCCGCGCTGATGACAGCGAAAAGCTGATGGATTTCGAAGAGCTGGGCTTGATTGAACTGGTGGTGCAGAAAGGCGTGGATGGCCTGGAACAGCTGCCGGAATCTATGCGCAAAAATGACGAAGCCATGGCCGAAGCCATCGAAAACAACGTGCGTAAAACCATCATTGATGAAAACCCGGTTAACCCGCGTTACTACGAAAAAATGTCTGCCTTGTTGGATGAGCTGATTACTCTGCGCCGTGAAAAGGCGATTGAGTATAAAAAGTATCTGGAAGAAATCGCCAAACTGGCCCGTATGGTAAAACGCCCGGAAGGCACATCAGCTGTCACTTATCCACCAACCATGGATACCGGAGCGAAGCGCGCTTTGTACGATAACCTCGGTCGTGACGAGGTTCTGGCCGCCCGTATTGATACTGCCATTCGTTACACAAAAAAAGCCGACTGGAAAGGCGACCGCTTTAAGGAGCGTGAAATAGCCAATGCTATCCGCGAGGAAGCGGCGGGTTATGAGGTGGATATTCAGCAGGTGATGGATTTAGCCAAAGCGCAGAAGGAATACGAATAGTGACAGAACTCCGCATCGGAGAGCTGACGCTGACTCTGCAGCGCAAAGCCATTAAGAACCTGCACATCAATGTGTTGCCGCCGGACGGCAAGGTGCGGGTGTCGGCACCACAGAAAATGAGTGATACCGCCATTCGTATGGCCGTAATCTCGCGTATTCCATGGATTCGTAAGCAGCAGAAGAGTTTTACAAGCCAACCCCGTCAAACGGAACGTGAAATGGTGAGTGGTGAATCCCACTATGTCTGGGGTAAACGCTTACGGCTGGATATTCGTGAACGTGCTGGCAAGCACGAAGTTAAGGTCAGCAAAACCAAAATCACCTTATTTGTTCAGCCCGGTACCAGTCGCGACAACCGCATGGTGCTGCTGAATGAGTATTACCGGGCGCAGATGAAAGAAGATACAGCCCGGCTGATGGACTACTGGCAACCGGTGCTAGGTGTGCAGGCTAATAGCTGGGGCGTTAAACGCATGAAAACCAAATGGGGCAGCTGCAATATTAAAGCGGCGCGTATCTGGCTGAACCTCGACCTTGCCCGCAAAGCACCTGAATGTCTGGAATTTATTGTGGTGCACGAACTGGTGCACCTGCATGAACGGCATCATAACGAGCGTTTTATGATGCTTATGGATAAGTACCTACCTGATTGGCGTGAACGCCGGAATTTGCTGAACAGCTCACCGTTGGCTCACGACTCCTGGGCGTATTAGCAATACTGAGATCGATTGCGACAACCTGATCAGTAATTACGAATAAAACGGAATTTGCATGGCTGAAATAATTCCCGCCTTAACCAAAGAAGTCCTCGCTCGCATGACCGCGGGTGAGAAGCGCTTTGCTCAGCGCTTAAAAGACCTGCTCGAAGACGATTATTTGGTGTGGTATGACATTCCTGTAGGGCGTGAGCGCCGCTACCCCGATTTTATTATTCTGCATCCGGCCCGTGGTTTGTTGTTTATTGAGGTTAAGGACTGGAAGCCGGAAACGCTGGTTGGGTTGGATAAGCACCAAGCGCAGTTGCAGCTGGCGGATGGATTAAAAAAGGTGGCTAACCCGCTGGAGCAGGCGCGTCAGTGTATGATTCAGGTGGTGAACCGGCTGAAGCAAGACCCGCAGATGCTGTTTGCTGAGGGCAGTCCCTTTGCCGGTAAAATCTGTATGCCCTATGGCTATGGCGCGGTGTTTACCAATATCACCCGCAAGCAGATTCAATCGGGCGTCAGTGATGCTAATCGGGAATTAGTGTTGCCCGACACTAAGGTGATTTACAAAGACGAAATGACCGAATCGGCCGATGCCGAAACCTTTCAGCAACGCCTGTGGGATATGTTCCAGTTCCGTTTTGGCGAAAAACTCAGCCTGCCGCAGATTGATCGTATCCGCTGGCATTTGTTTCCTGAAGTGCGTATTCGCATGCAGGATGATTTGTTTGCAGCAGATTCCTCCGGCGTCAATCATGACGCTTTGTCAATAAATTGGGCAGACAAGCAGCATGAATCAATCACCGCTGATATTCCCGATATTATCCGTATTATGGATGTACAGCAGGAACAGCTGGCTCGCAGCCTGGGAATGGGGCATCGGGTTATTCATGGGGTTGCGGGTTCTGGAAAAACGCTGATTCTGGGGTATCGTGCGGAGTTGTTAGCCGCTGCCTGTAGTAAGCCGATTCTGATTTTGTGCTACAACATTTCGCTGGCGCGAAAACTGATCGCCATTATCAATGCAAAGGGGTTAGCCGAACGTGTTTCTGTTATGCACTTTCACGATTGGTGTGGATTGCAACTGAAAACTTATTTCGTGGATTTGGTGCCGGGCGATGCGCCGCATTGGGAGAAGCAAGTTACGTCGGTTATTCAGGGTGTAGAAGCGGGGCATATTCCACGCGCTCAATATGGTGCGGTGTTGATTGATGAAGGCCATGACTTTGAAGCGGAATGGCTGAAGCTGATTACTCAAATGATCGACCCCGAATCCGATTCTTTGTTGTTGCTGTACGACGATGCACAGTCGATTTATAACAGGCGTTCCGGACTGGGATTCTCATTGTCGAGTGTGGGCATTAAAGCGCAGGGGCGTACTACGATTTTACGCCTGAATTACCGCAATACCCGTGAAATTCTGGCGTTTGCGTATCAGTTTGCGGCCGATGTGTTGGGTGCGGCAGACAGCGACGACGACCATATTCCGTTATTACTGCCGGAGTCGGCTGGAAATCACGGGCCAGAGCCTAAAGTGGTTCGGGTATCGGCCTGGGCCGATGAGCTTGCTTATACGGTTTCGGCTTTAAAAGCCTGGCATGAGCAGGGCATGGCCTGGAATGAAATGGCGGTGTTATACGCCAATAAATTTCAGGGCGGTGCGCTGGCGCGGGTGTTAAAAGAGGCGTGTATTCCGGCGTATTGGCTGGGTACTTCGGAATATAAAAAGGCGTACGATCCGGCGAAAGATCAGGTCGCCATTATGGCGATACATTCCAGCAAAGGGTTGGAATTTCCTGCGGTGATCGTTACTGGTGCCGATGCGCTGAATGCCGATGAGCAGTTAGAGCAGAGTGTACGGCTGTTGTATGTAGGAATGACCCGAGCGCAGCGATATTTGCAATTAACGGTATCGCAAGAAACGCCGCTTACCCTGCGATGGCAAAGTGCATGATGGTTGAGTGCATGATAAGTGCTGAAAGGTGCAGATACCTGGCCGGTTTCTGATGCAGCCTATTTGGCGGCTTTGCTGCCCATCAGGCAGAATGCTTGATTCTGTTTTTCAGCCGCGCTTTTCGGCGTGACGCTGTTGTTAAGGTTAATTTAATGATCCGCCTCCACGCCTCAAAAAAGCTGTTTGAAAAGCTGCCGCTGAACGAAGACGGTATGCTTTATCTGACCCCAAACACTCAGTCGCTCTATCAACAGACAGCGCTGGATAATAATCCGTTAAGTGGCTGGCATGGTCATCTGGTCGATTTTGATGGTTATGACTGTGTGTTTTTTGTTCATGACGAAACACGTTTCTCGTTGTTTCTGCCGGCGTTAACCAAGCCTGATTTTGCTGAGCTGAATGATCTTTTTATCGATGTATTTATGAATACCTTGCTGAAGTGCGGAGCCGATGATCGTCATATGACCGCAGCACAGCAGTAACTGCGCCCGTTGCAGGTCGATACTCAGTGCAACCGTTCGGTGCAGGGCATCCTTAATCGGATGAAGTTTGAGGTTGAATGCATGCTGGAGGATGAGCCGGTCGATTTAGCTGAAGTCACGGGTTACAGCGTTGGTGCCTGGCTGTCGGATACGCCGCGTAATATTAAAGGCAAGGGCATGATTTGGCCGGATCGGGCGATGCTGGAGCTGCTGGAACGAGGCGGCTGACCGCTGCAGCGGTATTCCTCAGGTGCTGGACATAACGGCTTCTTTCCCTTATGGTTCCCAAATTGGGTCTTATCGTTCCCTTTTTGGGACTTTTGGCGCAGTCTGTTTTCGCAGAGGTCAGGGCGGGTAAAAACTATGACGATCAGTGTGGGTGATGCCTTGTTTACTAAGGCACAGCAAAGGGTTTTGTCCTTGTTGTTTGGTCAGCCGGACAGGAGCTTTTATCTTAACGAGGTGGCCCGGATTGCCGATATGGGCAAGGGGGTTATTTCCCGTGAACTCGCCAGGTTGACGGAAGCTGGGCTACTGACGGTCGTCAGACAGGGGAATCAGAGCCACTATCAGGCCAATGCGTTATCGCCTGTTTATGAAGAATTGCTGAGTTTGGTTAAAAAAACCTTTGGCGTTGCCGGTGTACTCAAAGAGGCCATCCGCCCCTTGGTGCCGGGTTTGGAAAAAGCCTTTATTTATGGCTCGGTCGCCAAAGGAGAAGAACACAGCGGCAGTGACGTGGATGTTATGCTGGTCGGATCTGATCTGAGCTACAGCGAGACAATGGCATTATTCGCTGATGCGGAGCAGCAATTACAGCGTCCGATTAATCCAACATTGTATTCCCCACAGGAGTTTGCAGAACGCCTGGCGACAGGTCAGAATTTTCTTACTAAGGTAATGGAGCAACCCCGGATTAATTTACTGGATTAATAGGTTAATAAACGCAGGAAGCGTTATGAAAGAACTGGATAATTTAGTCAAAATCAACAAGCTGAAACAAGAACCTGCGGATGCAAAGGAATTTGCGGGCATGGTGCAAGCGGGTGACATCAAGCTTAAAGATTGCCAGATCAACGGGCTGAGCGACGACAGCCAGTTTTCTCTGGCGTATGGTGCGGCTCACGCTTTTTCATTGGCTGCTTTACGCTGGCATGGTTATCGCTCGGATAGCCGGTATTTAGTTTTTCAGTGTTTGCAACATACGGTAAATCTCAGCATGGCTGAGTGGCGTGTATTGGATAAATGCCACAATATGCGGAATCTGGCCGAATATGAGGGGCATCTTGATGTTAATCCTCAGCTTCTGCGGGAGTTAATCAGCATTACTCAGACATTACAGAGGTTGGTGAAAGCTTTACCCCCGGTCGTCTAGAAGCATTGCAGGTGCGGAGTCGCTTCAGGCTCCAACCCTTGTACCATCAATGTTATGATCGCTCCCAATACAAGATCTGATTTAACTCATTATTCAGGAACTCCCATGTCCAAAAACTTCGAAGCCCAGGGAATCATCCATTCCATCGACGAAACCCGTTCTTACGGTGCCAATGGTTTTACCAAACGTGAGTTTGTGATCAAGCTGACCGGCGATGGCGAGAAGCCGGAGTACCCTAATTACGTCGCACTGGAGCTTCTGAAAGATAAGTGTGCGCTGATGGATGCTTACCGCGTTGGCGAAGAGGTGGTGGTGCATTTCAATCTGTCCGGTCGTCTGTGGGCCAAGCCGGGTAACCCGGAAAAATGCTTTACCAGCTTGCAGGCATGGCGTATTGAGCGTGCCGGTGCTGAAGGTTCTGCTCCGTCGGCTGGCGGCGATTATGATCAGTTCGCGCAGACCATGCCGAACTACGATGATGATGTGCCGTTCTGAGTATCGGCTTCCCGCTGAATAAATGCATATAAAAAAAGCGCAGCCATTTGGCTGCGCTTTTTTTTTAACCTCTTGCTGTTGGCAGTGTATTGCCTGTCAGCCTTCAGGTTTTTGCCAACTACGCCACCGGCAGGGGTTTTCCGGCCTTTATTCTCTCCGGTTTGAACCTTACCCCGGTGTACGGGCGTGCGCACAATAGCCGCTTTTCTGCCGGAGTGGTTGTATGGCAAACAGGGCGTTGACGTTATTCACCATTAATATGTCGCATTACAGCGAGAAAATCCGCTGGCTGCTCGACTATGAAGAGATTCCCTATCAGGAAATTGCGCTGACGCCGGCGCTGCATACTGTACCGATGTGGCTGAAAGGGCGGCGCGCGCAGACCACGGTGCCGTTACTGCAAAGCGGTAAAACCTGCATTCAGGACAGCCCACGCATTGTTAACTGGCTGGCCGGGCATCACAGCCCTCTGGACAGTATGCCCAGCGGAAAACAGCAGGAAATACTGGCCATTCAGCAGCGTTTTGATGCCATTGGTAAGCCCGTTGCGCGTTATTTATATCTGCCGGGTTTTGCCCATGATGCCTTAATCCGCACCATCTGGACGCAGTTTGCAAAACCCTGGGAGCGGCGTTTTATTACGCTGGCGTACCCGCTGATTAAACCGGCATTCAGAATTAAATTGCGTATTTATCCGCGTGCGGTGACGCAGGCAGAGCAGTTGATTGACGCTGAAATCCGCTGGCTGGAGCAGCGCTTGCAGCAGCTGGAGCAAGGGGAACAGGAAAAAGGGCAGCCAAAAAAAGGGCAAAAGGAAAAGCAGGGAAGGCAGAGCAAGAAGTGCCGTTATCTGGTGGGCGATGCGTTTTCGTTTGCCGATATTGCCGCAGCCTCCATTCTGGCGCCGCTGGCCTGTCCACGTGAACATCCTATTTACGGTGAAGCAGAATTCCGCGCCAAAATGGCCGGGCCGGCGCAGCAATGGGCTGACAGTCCGGCGCTGCAGTGGGTGCGTGATATCTATGCAGAACACCGCGGTAAGGTCTGGGCAAAATTGCCGGCTAAGGCTGCTTAAGTTTTACTGCTTCTGTCACTCTGGGTTGGCTGCTTTGCCGGCCGTTTTGTCGGTGGCTTTGTCAGTAGCTGCGGGCAAGCGCCCGTCGGGCGAATACCCCACGGCCAGCTGATCCAGTGTCACCCGGCTGAAGCGCTCCAGTACCAGCGCTTCGGCTTCCTGCAATACATCGGTAATCGCGCCGTTTACCGCCTGTTCTATCGGGCAGGCGGTGTGTTCGTCGGTCAGACCGATGGTAAATAACGAGCTTTCTTTCAGTGCGCGGTGAATATCCTGCAGCGTAATGTCGGCCAGCGGTGTGGCCAGTTGCCAGCCACCACCGTGGCCTTTGCCCGAGCTTACATAGCCTTCGGCTTTCAGAATCGCCATGGTGCGCCTTACCACCACCGGGTTGGTGTGCAGCATCTGCGCAATCTGGTCCGATGTCAGCGGAGCGGTCTGGTAATGCATATGAACCAGTACGTGCAGCATGCGTGACAGGCGGCTGTCTTTTCTCATGATGTATCCGTGATGTGAGTGGCGATGGCTGATGGCGCATATTCTACGCGGTTTTATCATGACACATTAAAAGTATCATGAGTTGATTTTCTCATCTTAAGTAACTTATATTGTTTCGTGAGTGAATGAGACGGAGGAAATGTCATGACGCACGCAACTCACCCACAAAACAGCCATACCTTTAACATTCAGACCCGTACGCCGGACATCTACGACTGCCTGATCATCGGCGGCAGCTTTGCCGGTTTATCGGCGGCGCTGCAACTGGCCCGCGGCCAGCGTCAGGTGCTGATTCTTGATGCCGGGGAAACACGCAACCGCTTTGCCGAAGCATCCCACGGCTTTTTCACCCTCGATGGTGTCTCTCCGGCCGAGGTGCGTCAGCGCGCGCTTGAACCCTTGCTGGCCTACCCAACGGTCAGCCTGCGTCAGACCCGCGTCACGGCGGCACGCAAGAGCGAAGAGGGCTTTGTGCTGCAAAGTGACGATGGCCAGGAGGTAAAAGGGCGAACCTTAATTCTGGCGACGGGTGTGGCCGATCAGCTGCCGGATATTCCCGGCCTGAAAGAGCGCTGGGGTAAAAGCGTAATTCACTGCCCCTACTGCCACGGTTACGAACTGCGGGGTCAGCCGATTGCCGTTCTGGCCGGTTCAGCACATTCGGCGATGCAGGCCGCGATGTTGCCGGACTGGGGGCCGACTACGTATTTCACGCAGGGCGATTTCGAGCCGGACGATGACCTTCTGCCGGTTCTGATACGGCGCGGTGTAACCATTGAGCGTACACCGATTGTTGCTATTGAAGGAGAGGGTGATGCGGTGTCAGCTGTACGTCTGGCCGATGGTCGCCGTATTGCGGTCGGCGCCGTTTATGTTGCTCCGCAAACTCAGATTGCGCAGGCACTGGTCGAGCAATTGGGGCTCGCTACCGAAGAGGCACCCACCGGGCTGATGATCAGCGCCGATGCCATGCGCCAGACCAGCGTGCCGGGTGTGTTTGCCGCCGGTGATACGGCAATGCCAATGCATAATGCCACGCTGGCGTCGGCATCCGGTGTGATGGCCGGAGTAGCGGCGCATCGCTACTTAATTTTTAACCAGTAACGGCGCACCATTATTTAAATAGAGTTTATACAGCACGATCAAAAACAGAGCAGCCGTCAGAGACTGACGGCCTGCTCCCAGCCTTTAATACGGATTTCGCTGTCGGAAATCTGCAGATCTTGCGGTTCCAATACATTTTCACCAAAGCAGTAGCGCGGTTTAATCTTCCCGGCGGTCATATTCTGATCGTAATCCTGTGCTTGTTGCTGAATAAATTCATTGCGTGACAGATAGTCTTTCCAGCGCTGCGGACCGTATTTATGTGCCAGTAATTTATGCGTTTGCTGCGGGCTGACAAAAAATCCGGAGGCGTTATTGCCGCCAAAACCTTTGGCATTAATAAAGGCTAACGGCATTTTTTCGGCATTAATCGGCTGGTGCTGCAGCAGAATATTCAGCCCCTGCTGATGTACATCGTCGGCAATTTCGGTGGTCGTGGTAATGCCGGGAATCATATGGTTAGCCCAGCTGCCGAGGCTCATTAATAACTGGTCGGCGGAAGCGGCGGCAATGGAGTGGCCGAGGTGTGCTTTAACGGCGGTTACCGGCCAGTTCTGGATATTAAAGGCGCCGGCCAGTTCGCTGAAAATATGCGACTCTGTTGTACGGTTCGCTGGCGTACTGCTGCCGTGGGCCTGAACAAAAGAGCCATGACGCAGGGCATCTTCACCCAGCCAGCGGCGGGCTTCGGCCATGGCTTTACCCATGGTCAGGTAGTTGCCGACACCAGGGTTGGATATGGATTTTTTATAACCGTCGGCATTTACAAATACATCACCTACCGCGGCATGAATGGTCAGGCCTAATTCCAGTGCTAATTCATCATCACAGAGCACAAAAAACTGTGCAGATTCGGCGATGGTAAAACCACCGTTGTGGCCAAACGGGCGGCTTGCCCGGCGGAAATCAGGAGTTTGTCCGGTATTTAAACCGTCTAAGTCGCGTAATTTCTGTTCGGTAATTAACGCCGTCATGGCGCTGTAACCTTCGACAATTTCCGGCGTGAGTGGCGCTTCGCTGTTACCGACAATCACCAGCCGGCGGCGGCCACTCTGAATATCATCCAGTGCGACTTTTAAATTGTATAAAAAGGTCGCGCAGGCACCGACCATACTGCCGGTGGCGCCGACATTACCCAGTACATAGGCGTTAATAAAATCGGCGGGCATTTCGCTCAGGCCCAGCGCACATTGTTTGGAACTGGTGCGCTTGCCCAACAGGGAAGATTGCAGCATGCCACCGTGGCCATTACCGTCGAGCTGACCCATGGCAGAGCCGGCGTACACGGCGATTTCGTCAGGCTGTAAACGCTGGCGGATAGCATCCCAGTTCATACCCAGCTGGCCCAGAGCGTCGGAGGCGGCATAGACCGCCATCTGCAGTCCGCGGGGATGATGGTGTGATGGGTACAGCGCGGCCGGGTCAAAGCCTTTGGGTGTTTGTCCGGCGCTCTGTACCGCCAGGCGCTTATGGCTTAAACGCCAGCAGGGAGTGCCATCGCTGTCGGTAAATGGCTGGTGAAAAGGTACGGCACTGGCATCCCAGTCCATATTGTCCCAGCCGCGTACCAGAGTGCCGTTGATGATCTGTTCACGCCAGACAGCATCGCCGTTCAGTGGCAGGTTCATGCTTTGTGCCAGAGCATTCAGGGTGGCCTGTTGCTGTTGGCTGCCCAGCTCATCCAGAACCAGACGCTTATAGGCGTGGTGTGCCGAACTGCGGCCCGCAGCGTTAATGCCACCAAAGGCGGTAATAACGGCCAGTTTTCTCATGATTGCTCTCCTGATAACGCAGGCCCGGCGGGGTAAAACGTCTGCCGGGCGGACAAATGGGGAATAAGGCCATTGTAGGAGTGCATTCTGCTTAGCTATTAGGATACTCTGGACAAATATGGTGACAAAAAAGACGCCATTGCAGAGGCGGGTTCACAGCTGTGTTGCGCAGCCTGTTAAGTGAACGTTGCCGTTGCTGTTTAAGGAGCCGTTTAAGGAGCCGGAATGATCCGCCATGTCACCCTGCTGGCCATGGGCCAGATGCTCAGTTCCAGTGTCGCTATTCCGCTGGAAATGCTTGAGGCCACACGGGCGCGATTACGTCTGGCGCGTGATCCGCGTGCGGTGTTTCAGGTAGACGTGGTGGCACAGCAATTACAGCCGCTGACCATGCTGGGTGGTTTTCAGATCCGTCCGAGCAAAATTCTGGATGAAGTTGAACACACCGATTTAATTGTGGTGCCGGCACTGTGGCGTAACCCAAAACCGCAACTGGCGCAGCAGGCCGATACCATTGCCTGGCTGGCGCGTCAGTATCGCGCCGGTGCCAGTATTATTGCCATTGGTACCGGCGTTTGTTTGCTGGCAGAGGCCGGACTGCTGGATGGCAAGCCGGCCACCACACACTGGCATTATCTGGATCAGTTCGCGCGCGATTACCCCAAAGTAAAATTGCAGCGCCAGCATCTGCTGACACAGGATGGCCGGCTGTATTGTGCGGCCAGTGTGAATTCCGGTGCCGATTTAATGGTGCATTTTATTGGTCTGCAATATGGCCGTGAGCTGGCGTTGCAGGTAGAGCAGCAGTTTTCACCGGAGGTGCGTAACCCGTTCGAGAAAAAAGTCTTTTACGCCGATCAGGCGCATCAGCACCCCGATGAAGTAATAGCCTTAGCGCAAACCTGGCTGCAGCAAAATGTGCAGAAACCATTGTTGTTAAGTCAGCTGGCGGCTGATGCCGGTTTAAGTGAGCGCCAGTTTGATCGGCGCTTTCGTGCAGTTACCGGTACCACACCGACGCAATATCTGCAGAAATTACGCTGTGACAATGCCCGCGATTTATTGCAGAACTCCAATCTGAGTGTGGCCGATATCGCCGCAGCAGTGGGGTATAACGACGGTGGTTATTTTACCCGGATTTTCCGCCGGCTGGCCGGGCAGACGCCGGCAGAATACCGCAAAAAAGTGCGGGCCAAGTTGTTCAGCAGCTGAAACAGGCTGTTTGGGATAACGACTTTAATAATACGGTCATCCTTTCCACTTTTATTGTAATCTTGAGCCCGTCAGGGAAATTACTTTATGGATAAAAAATGTACGGAAACTTATTAAAAATACTGCTGTTTGTTCAGCTGGCGTTAATTATTACTCCTGTTCACGCAGGTAAAAATAAAGATTATTCAGATCTGACCTATTATTCGCTGAACAGCAATAATACCTTTCCGGACGCTGCTTATCAGTCGCTCACCGGGTTGGGTGACGACGATCTGGTTGTGGCTATCAGCCTTGATGACACTCCCTATCAAAAGGAGATCAGTTTCAGGGTGGAAGCCGTAGCCGGAAAACTTTATGCGCCGGATATTGTTGTGCTGGATGAACATTTTCGCGTTATTCAGTTAACCAGCTCCTATGTGGATATTGATGCCTGCGATGACGATCTGGATCATTATGTTGTACTCAATAGCGAAGCCCGTTATCTGGTGATAAAACCAGGGCATCGGGGAAACAGAAAAGAATGGGATATTTGTTTCGCGTGGCAGTTGCTGCCTATATTACCTTTGCCAATCTTCTATCCCTCTTCGGTTTATTCCGCATATGAGCCGGAAGGGAAGTCCAGTCTGGAAATAGACAAGGTATGGAATGAACGAACGCGCTTTTTCTGGTCTTCTGAGCTGGAAAGTAATGGTAAGGATTTTTTGCGCAGCAGCGACAATCCGGACTTTAAAACCCCACCCAGTGTGAACTTTCATCTCGGCGCTGATGTGCCTTTAAATCCCACGTCCTTTCTCCGCGCCACCCTGGGCGCGCGCTTTACCACGGTCAACGATCAGCAGCAAAAAGGTCAGATGCTGTATCTCGGCGCCGGTTACCGGCCAACACAAAACTGGAATATCAGTGCCGGACTGCGGGCGGAGTTTAACCGCAGCCAGATTGCTCCCTGGATTGATTATCAGGGCAATGCAGCGGTGAAGTATGACACCAGCTATGGCTTGCGCCTGGGAGCGGGTTATCACCTCGGCCGTTCCTGGAGCTCTGAATTGTCAGCAACCTTGCTGGAGCTGGAAACCCAGTCGGGCGTGTCGGTGTCTGGTAGCAGTTTGTCGCTGGCGCTCGTTTATCACTTCAATTAACCGCTATCAGCGGGACGCCCGGGCAGTGTTACTGGTCGGGCGTCGTTCTCCGCTTTTGCGCCTCCTTAGTTCCTCTCTACGACCTTGGTGGTAAAAATTGGTCATTCTGTAAAAAAACTACAGGAATCCATTGTCAACGCCGTTTGTTCAGTGCAGACTGGGTTTTGTCAAGGTTTTATGGGCTTTTATTCTGTAAAAGTACTACGAAATAGCCTTGGTAAAACTACCTAAAGGGTCTTATCTATGATCATTTTTAAAGAAAAGGATAATAGGTAAGACCAATTTAGATGGGGTTGCAGCTCATAAGGCTGTAACGGACTCAGTGCCGGACTTATCGGTTGCGGCACGTACAATCAGGAGACCGGAGTTCAGATGACACACGATGTCGATGTTTACGAAACCCAGGAATGGCTGGATTCACTGCATGCCACCATTCGTCACGCTGGCCCTGAGCGGGCTGCCTTCTTACTGAAAAAACTCTTCGACCATGCCATGGCCAAAGGCGTTGCTTTGCCGCCCGCCATTACCACGCCATACCGCAATACCATTGCCCCGGAAAAAGAAAAGCGCATGCCCGGCGATTTATTTATGGAGCGCCGTATCCGCTCGTTAATCCGCTGGAACGCGCTGGCGATGGTGATGCGCGCCAACGATAACGACGAAGGCCTGGGTGGCCATATTGCTTCTTTCTCGTCGGCCGCGACCTTATATGACGTTGCTTTTAATTATTTTTTCCGTGGCAACGATGATGGTCATCTGGGTGACCTGATTTATTTTCAGGGCCATTCGGCACCGGGTATTTATGCGCGCTCTTATCTCGAAGGGCGCTTTGACGAGCAGCAGCTCGACAGTTTCCGCCGCGAAGTCGATGGCAATGGTCTGTCGTCTTATCCGCACCCATGGCTGATGCCCGATTACTGGCAGTTCCCGACGGTATCCATGGGGCTGGGGCCAATTCAGGCAATTTATCAGGCGCACGTGATGCGTTATTTATCCGCCCGTGATCTGGTTGCCCGTGGCGACCGTAAAGTCTGGGCCTTTCTGGGTGACGGTGAATGTGACGAGCCGGAAACTCTCGGCGCTATTTCTCTGGCCGGGCGCGAGCAGCTGGAAAACCTGATTTTTGTCGTTAACTGCAACCTGCAGCGTCTGGATGGGCCGGTACGGGGTAACGGCAAAATCATGCAGGAACTCGAAGGCGTATTCCGTGGCGCCGGCTGGAATGTGATTAAAGTGGTGTGGGGACGGCACTGGGATATTCTGCTGGAAAAAGATAAATCCGGCATGCTGCAGAAACGCATGGACGAAGTCTGTGACGGTGATCTGCAGAACTACAAAGCCAATGGTCCGGCCTATACCCGTGAACATTTCTTTGGCGCTTATCCGGAATTAAAAGAGCTGGCTGACGAACTGACCGATGACGATATCCGCAAACTGAATCGCGGTGGTCATGATCCGTTTAAAGTCTATGCCGCTTATGCGGAAGCCGTTGCCCATAAAGGCCAGCCAACTGTGGTGCTGGCGCAGACAGTAAAAGGCTATGGTCTGGGGGATGCCGGCGAATCGGCCAATATTACCCACTCGGTGAAAAAACTCGATAAAGAAGCGCTGAAGCAATTCCGTGACCGCTTTGCCATTCCGCTGACCGATGACCAGCTGGATGATGTGCCGTATTACCGTCCGGCGCCGGACAGCCCGGAAATGAAATACATGCGCGAACGCCGCGAGCAGCTGCATGGTTTTGTACCGTCACGCCGTCCGGATTTTGAGCCTTTAAATGTCCCGGCACTGGAAGCCTTCCAGAGCCAGCTCAGCGGTAGTGGCGAACGTGAATTATCGTCGACCATGAGTTTTGTGCGCGTGCTGTCACAGCTGGTTAAAGATAAAAACATTGGTCAGCGGGTCGTGCCTATTGTGCCGGATGAAGCCCGTACTTTTGGTATGGAAGGCATGTTCCGCCAGTTGGGTATTTATTCCTCTGCCGGGCAGAAATATACCCCGCATGATTCCAATCAGATCATGTATTACAAGGAAGATAAAAAAGGCCAGATACTGGAAGAGGGTATCAACGAAGCCGGTGCGATGTCGGCCTGGATTGCGGCAGCGACGGCGTACAGTAACAGCCATTGCCCGATGATTCCGTTCTATGTGTTTTATTCGATGTTCGGTTTCCAGCGTATCGGCGATCTGGCCTGGGCGGCTGGTGATATTCAGGCGCGTGGCTTTTTAATCGGCGCGACCTCCGGCCGTACCACCTTAAACGGTGAGGGGCTGCAGCATCAGGATGGCCACAGTCATTTAATGGCACACACCATTCCTAACTGTAAATCCTACGACCCGACCTACGGTTTTGAGCTGGCGGTCATTATTCAGGATGGTTTAAAGCGCATGTACGGGCAGCAGGAGAACTGCTTCTATTACATCACCACCATGAATGAAAACTACGCCCATCCGGATATGCCACAGGGTGCCGAAGAAGGCATTATCAAAGGTATTTATCTGCTGAAAGGTGGTAAGAAAACCAAGGCGACCGAACCCCGGGTACAGCTGATGGGTGCTGGTTCTATTTTGCGTGAAGTGGAAGCTGCGGCGGATATTCTGCGCAACGATTACGGCGTTGAGTCGGATATCTGGAGCGTAACCTCGGTGAACGAACTGGCGCGTGATGGTCAGCGTTGTCAGCGTGAAAATCTGCTTAAACCGGATGCTGAAGCGCAGGTGCCGTATCTCACTCAGGTACTGGCCGATAAAAAAGGCCCGGCGGTATTGGCAACGGATTATATCAAGTCGTATGGCGAGCAGTTGCGTGCCTTTATTCCGCAAAACTGTGGTGGTGCCGCAGGGTTTAAGGTGCTGGGAACCGATGGTTTTGGCCGCAGTGATACACGTAAAAAGTTACGTCATTTCTTTGAAGTCAGCCGTGAATTCATCGTACTGGCCGCACTCAGCAGCCTGGCCGAAGAAGGTAAGCACTTCACTAAAGATGATCTGTTGAAAGCGCGCAAAGCCTTAGGCATTGCGGCTGACAAAAACGACCCGACCCTGTGCTGAGAAGGAGGCCATCATGAGTAAACTGACTGTGACTGTGCCCGATATCGGTGGTGCAGAGAATGTGGAAATTATTGAAATTAATGTCGCGGTGGGCGACAGCGTAAACACCGATCAGGATTTACTGGTACTGGAAACCGATAAAGCAACGATGGAAATTCCGTGCCCGCAGGCCGGTAAAGTTCTGGCGTTGCTGGTTAAGGTTGGCGATAAAGTCTCTGAAGGCTCGGCCATTCTGGAGCTGGAGTCAGCAGATTCTGCTGACACTGAGCAGAACAATGCAGAGCAGATCAGTGCAGAACCAGCGGCCGCTGCGCAAGAGCCTGCTCCGGCGGCTCCTGCGGCAGAAATAAACGCCGGTTCAGCAGCAGATAGTGTGGAAAGTCTGATTGATCTGGTGGTGCCTGATCTGGGCGGTGCCAGTGAAGTCACCGTGATTGAACTCTGTGCGCAGCCCGGCGATACCCTCAGTGCTGACGATTCGCTGATCGTACTGGAAAGCGATAAAGCCAGTATGGATATACCGGCACCACAGGGCGGCACCTTAAAAGAGTTGCTGATTAATATTGGCGACAAAGTGAAAGAGGGCCAGGTGTATGGCAGGCTGCTGACACAGGCACAGCCGGGCTCTGCAGCATCAGCTCAGCCAGCGTCAAATAAAGCGGTGGAGAATGCACCAGCGCCAACAGCGGCGGCTGTTTCTGCGGTGCCTGTAGCTGCCGTGTCTGAAACGACGAGCAGTGCAGAAAAAACTGATATTCATAATGTCTACGCCGGTCCGTCTTCCCGTCGCCTGGCGCGACAGCTGGGTGTCGATTTAACCAAAGTAAAAGGCACGGGTGACCGCAGCCGTATTACCAAAGACGATATCCGCGACTACGTTAAAGCGCTGGTAAAACAGGCTGAAAGTGGCGTTGCTGCGGTGACTTCTGGCAGTGGTATTCCTGCGGTTCCGGCAGTTGATTTTGCACAATTCGGTGAGATTGAACTGCAGCCGATGAGCAAAATTAAAAAGATCACGGCGGCTAATATGAGCCGTAACTGGCTGAATGTGCCGCACGTTACGCAGTTTGATGAAGCCGATATTACCGACCTGGATGCTTTCCGCGCTTCGATGAAAGCGGAAGCAGAAAAACAGGGCGTTAAACTGACTCCGCTGCCGTTTTTAATTAAGGCAGCGGCCAGTGCCCTGACGCTGGAGCCCAGCTTTAATGTATCGCTGCATCACGATGGCGAACATATGGTGCAGAAACACTATGTGCATATCGGAATCGCCTGCGATACGCCGAACGGCCTGATGGTGCCGGTGTTGCGTGATGCCGATAAAAAAGGCATTTATCAGATTGCCCGTGAAGCCAGCGAGCTGATTGAAAAGGCCCGTAACGGTAAGCTCAAACCTAACGAAATGCAGGGTGGCTGCTTTACCATTTCCAGTCTGGGAGCGATGGGCGGCACAGGTTTTACGCCGATTGTGAATGCACCGGAAGTGGCGATTATGGGGGTATCGAAGGCGCAGATAAAACCACAGTGGAACGGCAAAGAGTTTGTGCCGCGTAATATGCTGCCGCTGGCGGTATCTTACGATCACCGGGCGATTAACGGTGCTGACTGTGGCCGCTTCTTCACCACGCTGGTGGCGTTGTTGTCGGATGTGCGCCGTCTGATTTTATAACCAAGCGTGTTATCGCGGGCATGGCCCGCTCCTACCCAAATCTGCTCCTTTTTAAAGACGCCGATTTTTCGTAGGGGCGGGCCATGCTTGCGTTAAAAGGGTTGTGTCATCGGGAAATTCAGCAGAATTGACTTTGTAGGAGCGGGCCATGCCCGCGAATACCCGCAGCCTTAAGGATATATTCCTCTCAGCGCAGCCACTGCTCTGGCAGACCTTTGGTCTGAATCATCGCGGCAAAATCCATGGCCAGCGCAATTGCCACATGCACGGCAACACCACCCCAGATTGAGCGTGACTTTAACGCCAGAATGCCAAGAAAAAAGCCGAATAAAATTGCTCCTGTCGACTCCAGCCAGAGTTTCGGAAAATGCAGCATCAGATAGGGCAGGCACATCACCGCGACCGATAAGCTGCCAAGCTGTGGCCGCAGGCCGTTCACCAGAAAACCGCGGAAGAAAAATTCAACGGCAATAAACTGGGTGATGTAAATACACTCCCAGAGCAACAGATCAAGCCAGCTTTTATGGGCCAGATTATAAAAGGGGTAGTGGTTGGCGAAGTCGTCGCGGAAGCTGGCCATAATGGCAAAGAACATAATCGGCGTAGCCAGCAGGCAATAACCTAACCAGTGCTTATGCACCTCGCCCCATTGCCAGCCATAATCACGGACGGATTGCTTCAGCACGTATCGGATGGTGAGCATCGGGATAATAATAAAGGTCAGCAAGTGCCAGCCTCCCCACCAGACATACCCCAGTAATTCGCGGTACTGGCTGCGCTGATAGCTGATCAGCCACTGGTGGTTGTCAATGGCAAACAGGTTTTCCAGTAGCGGGATTGCAGTACGCAGATTGCTCGAGTATTTCAGGTAATGCAGCATCAGTAAGCAAACGCAGGCAACGGCAATCACAATCCAGGCGCGGTTTTTTAAGGTTGCCGGGCTGACATTCTGCCGCTCTTTTTCGGCCTGCTCATCAATAGCGCTGACGTGGGACCAGATCTGTTTCGGGTGCAGCCAGTACAGCGGGTTATGCAGGGTTCTGGATTGAGACGACATAAACATCCTGTTTGTTAATTCAGAGCGCCCGGCGGCGCCTGGTCAATGCAGGTGCCGCCGGCACTTGGTTAATGCAGGAGCCGGCAGCATTTTATAAATGCGCATGCTGCCAGCGCCATGTTAAAGCAAAAAGTAGGTCTTGATGCCGGACAGAATATTATTCACCGCCACCGATGCCAGAATCAGCCCCATCACCCGGCTGATAATACTGGCGCCACCATCACCGATAAGCCGGTGAACCCGGCTGGCCAGCAGTAGCAGGACAAAAACCACCCCCAGAACCGACAGCATAACCAGCGTGGTCTGCGACTGTTCGAGCAGGCTGTAACGGTTGTTCTCGGTCATCAGTACCGCACCAAGCATGGCGCCGGGGCTGGCAATGGACGGTACTGCCAACGGAAAAATAGCGGTTTCTCTGCCGTCGCGGGCGATGCGTTTTTCTTCAGCCGGTTTGCCTTCGCCAAAGATCATGGTCAGGGCAAACAGGAACAGCACGATACCGCCGGCAATCTGAAACGCCGATAGCGGAATATTGATGGCGGTCAGAATGATTTCGCCGGCCACCACAAAAAACAGCAGAATTGCGCCGGAGAATAACGTCGCCTGCAGGGCAATTTTTCGCCGTGTCGCTTCGTTATGCAGAGCGGTGACCGCAATAAACACCGGAATGGTACCGATGGGGTCGATCACAGCAAAAAAGAAGATAAAAGTGGCGATCAGTTCGCTCATAAGGCTCCGGAACTGTATGGGCCTGGTTGCCGGACCGGTTCCGGTCGGAAGAGGCAGGCCGGTTGCTGATGTGGTGATATGGCACAGAAGGTAGCAGGATAATGGAGTTTGCCGCTGAATGCAGCGCTCCGTGCTAATATGCACGGCTATCTGTTGTTATTTCTGTGATGATTCCTGTGACCAAACCTGTTGATTCTGCTGCATCTGACTCTGCGCCGAAAAAAGTATCCGGCGCTTCTCTTTATGGTACGGGCAAAGCCCGCCCGGATGCATCCTCCGCTAATGGAACGGGGAAAACCCGCCCGGATGCCTCCACCGCTGATGGAACGGGCAAAACCCGCCCGGGCACATCCTCAGCACCAAAGCGTGAACGCAATGATCGTCCCGCCGCAAGCCGTGCACGCACGGACGATAAGCCGGCGCGTGATCAGGGCCGTAAAGCGGAAAAAGCGCCCTATAAAGGCCGTAATGCTGAATCCGGTGCGTCCGCTTCTGACAGATCCGGCAGTCGTAAGCCTTCCTCAGGAAAAGACGCTGCAGCTAAGGCGCCCTATGGTCAGAAGAGCAAAAAACCGGCCGCCCGCCGCGATGATGAAAAAACAACCTCAGGGCTCTATGGCGAAGTAAAGCCCGAGGGGCTGCATCCGCGTAATGTGCATCAGGGCCGTTACGATATGGCAGCGCTGGTGGCCGCGGTGCCGGAGCTTGAGTATTTTCTGCAGGCGAACCCGCGCGGTGAACAGACCGTCGACTTCAGTGATAACAATGCCGTTGTCTGTCTGAATAAAGCCTTGCTGAAACACCATTATGGCGTGCAGCAGTGGAGTATTCCGGCCGGGTTTTTATGCCCGCCGATTCCGGGGCGCGCCGATTATATTCACTATCTGGCGGATCTGCTGACGGAGTCGGCTAAACCTTCCGTTAATGCAACACCACGGGTGCTGGATATTGGTACCGGCGCGAATCTGATTTATCCGATTATTGGCAGCAGTGTCTATGGCTGGCAATTTACCGCGACCGATGTGGATGCTACGGCCATCCGCAATGCTCATGCGATTATTTCTGCTAATGCGGCGCTGCAGAGTATTAATATTCTGATGCAGCGAAACAGTGAGAAATTATTTGGCGGTATGATCCGCCCGGATGATTATTTTGATTTAACCCTGTGCAATCCGCCGTTTTTTGCCTCACAAAAAGAAGCCGAAGCTCAGGCACGACGCAAGTGGCGTAATTTAAAAGGTGATAAAGCCTCGGTAAAACGCAATTTCGGCGGACAGGGGAATGAACTCTGGTGTGAAGGCGGGGAGCTGGCTTTTATTAAGCGCATGATTCACGAAAGTGTGGAGTTTTCAGCTCAGGTTGGCTGGTTCAGCAGTCTGGTGTCAGCCCATGACCATCTTCCGGCGCTGAAACAGCTGCTGCGTAAACTGGGCGCGACTGATATTAAAACCGTGCCTATGGCGCAGGGACAGAAGGTCAGCCGCTTTATTGCCTGGACGTTTCAGGCATAAATTCTGTGCTGCAACAGCGGCTGGTAAATAATCATTTACCAGCCGCTGTGTTTACTGTTGAGACTGCGCTTTTCTGATCTCCGTTACCTGATCAAAACCAATCCCCCAGTTATCCGTTGGGACTTCATCAATCACCACAAAGGTGACATGCGGTGGCTTATTCAGAACATCGGCCATCAGTTGCGTGGCACCGCGTATCAGTGCCTGTTTCTGTTCGTTACTGACGTTCTCGTCGGTAATCCGGATATTAATGTAAGGCATAGTTATCTCCGTTCAGGCATCGGCGTACATTTTGTTAACGATGAGCCATTGATTGTTTTCTTTTAACAGTCCGAGAAAATCGATATAGGTGCGCCCCAGCAATGGACACAACACTTTGACCATGGCCTGCTCACCGAGCAGGTCAACCGCCAGAAGCCGGTAGCCGAAGGTATCACCACGTTGGGCCGGCACTTCGCGCTGAGTTACAAGACTCAGCCAGTCTTCCAGATTGCGGCGTAAACCCGGCGCTTTGAGCACCGCATCGGCATGAAAAATATGCCGTAGTTTTTGTGTATCGCCCTGATGCAGGCCGTCGAAATAGTCCTGTACCAGGGCACAGATCTGATCGAAATCCTGAGTGGTTATTGCATCCGTATTCATCGTAGGTCTCCATCTTGCGCTTCTGTTATCCGCTTCTCTTATCCGTTTTTATTGGCGCAGGGCATCGGCTGTTTGTTGTTCAGCTTTTAATGCCTGCTTAAAGCTGTCCATCGCCAGTACGCGGTCGATCATGGCGCTGGTTTTTTCACCAATCTGAATATTGACCGGAAATGCCGCGCCCCAGCGTGAATAGACGCTGAGCATAATGTCGGCGGCAGAAGGTTGTTCACCGCCCAGAAATGGCTGCTCCTGCAGCTGATTCTCCACCACTTGCCACAAAGCACTGATGGCGTCGGCGGCGGTCGCAAAGAAGGCCTGGCGGGCGTCGGCATCATGAATGGCTGAGCTGGCAAAAAATAAGCGGCTGTATGCCGGGTGCATGGTGGCGTTGGCGAACATGATGTTGCGGATGGCCTGCAGGCGCGCGTTGGCATCGTTGTGCGGGAGCATCGGGTTGGGGTGTTTTTCCAGCAGGTGGATCATGATGGCAGCACCTTCACGCAGGGTCTGGCCGTTATCCGGATCGTGCAGAACAGGAACGGTGCCGACCGGGTTGATGCTGCTGAAGTCGCTGACCTGTTGTTTGTGAATCAGGCTCACTTCCTGGCCCAGTTCGCGCAGTACCACCTGGGTGGCGAGTGAGCAGGCGTCAGGCAGAAAATACAGTGTGTACATAGTCTTCTCCGGTGTATTCGGGTTTGAGTGTTGTTTGGGAGTCTTGGTGTGGGCCGTGAGCACTGTGCTTCACAGCCTTATGGGCAGATTAGGGGGTTGGCGTTGTTGGATATATAGCTACAATGCGAACCAGTTGTTTTCAAATTGGAAACAGTTTTGGGCGGGGGAGCAGTGAATAAACTTCGGGCAATACAGCTGTTTGTCAGGCTGGCAGAGCTGGGCAGCTTTACCCGGGTGGCGGAGCAGCTGAACACATCGAAATCGGTTATCAGTAAGGAAGTCAGCCGCCTGGAAGAGGATCTGGGAGTCCGGCTGTTGCACCGCACTACGCGCAATGTGCAGTTAACCCATGCCGGGGAAGGCTATCTGCAGCGGGCGCGGGAGATTCTGGCGCAGCTGGAGGCAGCCGACAGCTTTGTGCAGGATCTGCAGCAGGCGCCGCGTGGCCGGCTGAAAATCAATGCGCCGATGGCGTTGGGAATCACCGAGTTGTCGCGCATGTTTGCCGATTTTATGCGCGCCTATCCGGATATTGAGCTGGATATTCATCTGGGTGACGAAGATGTGGATCTGGTGGAGCAGGGCTTTGATCTGGGGTTTCGTGCCTCCAGTCAGCCGCTGGATCTGGCCTATGTCGGCCGGCCACTGACACGCTTTGGGTATCACGTCTGCGCTGCGCCGCAGTACCTGCAGCAGCATGAATCGATTGTGTCGGTTGATGATCTGCGCAGCCATAATTGCTTTGAATACAGTTATTTCAAGGGCAAGAATGTCTGGCCGCTGGATGATGGTGTACGCATTGGCGGTACGCTAAGGGTCAACAGTGTGATCTTTATGCTGACGGCGATTAAATCCGGTCTGGGGCTTGGGCTGGTGCCTGAGTTTTTATGCCGCGAGGCGCTTGCCGGTGGTGAGCTGGTCGAGGTTTTGCCGGATGCGCGCAAACCAGAGCTGACGCTATATGCGCTGTACCCGGCCAGGCACTTTGTGCCGGCCAGAGTACTGCAATGTATCGACTTTCTTGAGGCCTGGTTTCTGCGCCAGCGTTAGCGCATCAGGCCTATTCTGCGCAGGGAGCGCTTGGAGTGGCTTTCAAAGCGGCTGCTTTGCTGCAGGGTTTCTTCAACAAAGGCCAGATGATCATTCACCGCCTGTTGCGCGGCTTTCGGATCACGGCTTAATACCGCGTCTTTAATCGCGCTGTGCTGGCGCAGGATTTCATCACGCCGGTCTTCTTTGGTGTACAGGTATTCCAGGTTGGTGGCGATGGTCATCTTGAATAAGTTGAACAGGGCGCGCATGGAGTGCAGCAGTACCGCGTTATGTGATGCTTCGGCAATGGCAAGGTGAAAACGCCAGTCGAGCTCTGCCTCTTCTTTGTGGCCAATGCGCTGCACATGGCCGTCGAGCCATTCGTTATAGCGCCGTTCAATAATTTCCCGGTCAGTCTCCGTGGCGCGCAGGGCGGCGTAGTGGGCCGCCACTTCTTCCAGCGCATGGCGGAATTCCAGCAGGTCGTAATTAAATTCGCTGTGGGTCTGGAACAGCTGCATCAGCGGGTCAACAAAGGACAAGCCGATTTCGGCCGAGACAAAGGTGCCGCCGCCCTGTTTACGGGTAACCAGACCCTTCGCTTCGAGCTTATGCAGGGCTTCGCGCAGTGATGGCCGTGACACTTCAAACTGCTGTGCCAGTTCACGTTCCGGTGGCATTTTCTGGCCGGGTGCAAGGCTGCCTTCCAGAATCATGGCCTCCAGTCGTTTGGCGATGATGTCGGAAATCTTGCTGGCACGGATCGGATCGTCACTCATGGGGTTCCTGCTGCGGCTTTATGTCTTGTTAAAAGGTAAAACCAATTCTATCTGAACGTTGCGTTACTTGTCAGGCCTTAAAAGAGCGATTGGTCTGTTTTTTTATGCGACCAATGTCGATATTACAAAGCGCTATATAAGGCATAAAGGGTTTGACCCTGAAGGTAGGCGGCGGTAATTTATTGCAACAAATTAAGAGTGGGTAATTGGTAATACCAATTTATAAGATTGATATGCCCGTCAGCCCACCTCACAGCCGACAGCGGTGATAGCGCAATGACAGAACAGAACACAACAGCGGCAGCCAGCCGCCAGTCGCGGGTTTATCCGCCCAAACCAGAAGCGGTTTATTTGCTGGGCACCTGCCTGGTTGACAGCTTTTATCCTGAAGCCGGAATGGATGCGATCGCGCTGCTGCAGCATGCAGGGATCGAGGTGATTTTTCCGCAAAACCAGAGCTGTTGCGGTCAGCCGGCGTATAACTCCGGCTATGACGAACAGGCGCGTGCCGTAGCACGCACTCAGCTGCAGGCCTTTGCCGCCGACATCCCGGTAGTGGTGATGATGGGCTCCTGTGCTGGCATGGTGCACAAAGAATATCCGAAGCTGTTTGCTGGTCAGCCGGAAGAGGCGGCTGCCATTGCGCTGGCGGCACGCAGTTATGAGTTCAGTGAATTTATGGTGAACGTACTGCAGCTGGAGAAACAGCTGGCGCAGGCAGAAGATCAGTCGCCGCTAACCGTAGCGCTGCATACCTCCTGTTCGGCCCGTCGTGGCATGGGTGTGGCGGCGGAGCATAAAGCGCTGGTGGAAAACCTGCCCGGTGTACAGGTCGTTGAGCCTGAACGGGTTGCCGAATGCTGCGGCTTCGGTGGCACCTTTGCAGTGAAGCAGGGTGATATTTCTGCGGCCATGGCGGCGGATAAAGCCAGTGCGATTGCCGCCACCGGTTGTCAGCGGCTGGTCAGTGGTGACTGTGGCTGCCTGATGAATATTGGTGGCACCTTAGACAAACTGCAGGGGGAGAAGCAGGGGCCTGCAATTCCGGTTCAGCATCTGGCCTCGCTGTTGTATACGCGTCTTAACGGTGGTGATGGCTCCAATATCGGCCAGAAGCGCAGCCAGCAATACAACAAGAAAAGCGGAGATAAAGCATGAGCCAGAAAATTGCCTCCGACAGCATGCATATCAATATCGAACAGTTGCAGCAGGAGCTGAACGTTGAGCAGCGCGAATTTAACGAGCTGCAGCAACGTCATTTTAAAGTGCGTGCCAAAATGGCACTGGAAAACGAAGCCTTACGTAAAAGCTTTCGTGGTGCTTCCGATTTTTTAATGGGCAAACGCAAAGCAGTGTTTCCTGATGAAGGCGCTTTGTCTGCGTTACGTGACCGGGGCGAAGCCATTCGTCAGCACAGTCTGGCCAATTTGCCGGAGTTACTGGAGCGGCTGGAAAAAAATCTGACCGCCAATGGTATTCAGGTGCACTGGGCCGAAACCGCTGATGAAGCCTGCACTATTATTCACGATATTTTAACGGCGAATAACGCCCGCACCGTGGTGAAGGGTAAATCCATGGTGACGGAAGAAATTGAACTCAATCATTTTCTTGAGGCACGGGGTATCGAGTGTCTGGAAAGTGATATGGGCGAATATCTGGTGCAGCTGGCCGGTGAAACGCCATCGCATATTATTATGCCGGCCATCCATAAAAATAAGGCACAGATTGCCAAACTGATGCACGCCCGTGCGCAGACCAGCGATGGTTCGCAGGTGCCTTATACCGAAGACGTTGACGAATTAATCGGCAATGCCCGCGCTATTCTGCGCGATAAATTTATGCGCGCCGATGCCGGTATTTCCGGCGTGAATATGGCCGTGGCCAATACCGGCACGCTGTGCCTGGTGGAAAACGAAGGCAATGGCCGTATGACTACCACCATGCCGAAGCTGCACATTGCCGTCACCGGTATTGAAAAAGTGGTCGAAGATTTTTCCCATGTGCCGGAATTACTGACACTGTTAACCCGCTCGGCGACCGGGCAAAAAATCAGCACCTATTTCAATATGATTTCCGGGCCGAAAAAAGCCGGTGAGCTGGATGGTCCGGAACAGGTGCATCTGGTGCTGGTGGATAATGGCCGTTCGCGTATTTTCAGCCATCCGGTGTTAAAACCGACACTGCAGTGTATCCGCTGTGGTGCCTGTATGAACCATTGTCCGGTCTATGCGCGGGTTGGCGGCCATGCTTACGGCTCGACGTATCCGGGGCCGATTGGTCAGGTGGTGACACCGCAGATTGCCGGATTAGAAAAACACGGCGATATGCTCAGCGCCTGCTCATTAAACGGCGCCTGTGGTGAGGCCTGTCCGGTGCGGATTCCTTTGCCGGAGTTAATCCGCGAATTACGCGCCGAAGCCGTCAGTCCGCAATTTACAAATGCAGCCGCTGTGCAAGAAGTGATGGGGCGGGGTGCAAAACGCACGCTGGGTGAAAGTTTAATCTGGCGCGGCTGGGCGCTGACCCATCGTTTTGCGCCGCTGTACCGCATCATGACCACGGCGATGACCCGCGGTCGCGGCCTGTTCCGCAGTAAAGCCGCCGCTGCACTGTTATCCCCCTGGACCGACTCGCGCAGCACGCCACAACCGGCGCGCCGCAGTCTGCATGAATTAGCCAAAGCCCGGGGGGTGGCTGGCCAGTATCAGAACAACACTGCCGATAAACGCGGAGATAATGCATGAACAGTCGTGAGCGTATTTTACAGCGGCTGTATGCCAGCCAGACGCCGGCCCAAAACCCTGGCCAGAAGCCTGGAAATAGAAGCCAAACCACAGGCGTTCAGGCAGAGCATGCCGCTGGCTGGACACAACTGGCGCAAAGCGAATGGCTGGCCAGCTTTAAACAAAATTTGCTGGATAACCATGCCGAAGTCATTGAAACCACAACGGCCAACTGGGCAGGAGAGCTGGCACAACAACTGACAGCGCGCGGTGTTAAACGCCTGCTCAGCGGTGAGCATGAGCAGGGCAGGGTATTGCTTAATGCGCTGGCAGGCTATGTTGCTGAATATCAGGCGGCTGAGCAGCCATCGGCAGCCATCGATGCGCAATTAGTGACAACGGCTTTAAGCAAAGAGGAATTGTTTACCGCTGTGGACGCAGGCTTCAGTGTGGCCTCGGCGGGTCTGGCGGAAACCGGTTCGCTGCTGGTCGAAACCGGCCCACAGGAACCACGGGCGCTGTCGCTGGTGCCGCCGCTGAATATTATTCTGCTCAATGCCTCAGCCATTACCGCCAGCTTTTTAACCCTGGTGCAGGCACAGAAATTACCGGCGCATATGCCGACTAATGTGTTGCTGATTTCCGGGCCGAGCAAGACCGCCGATATTCAGCAGACCCTGGCCTATGGCGCCCACGGGCCAAAAGAACTGATTGTCCTGCTGTTAACGGATGCCTGATATGACTGACGCTTTTCATCGTTTTGCGCAGGATCTGGCGCCTTTTATTGCCGACGAACGCATTATTTCCGATCCGTTACGCACTCTGGCCTTTGGTACCGACGCCAGCTTTTATCGCCTGATTCCCAAACTGGTCGTCACGGTTATTAATGAGCAGGAAGTACAGAAGGTACTGGAGCTGGCGCATCAGCACAAAGTGCATTTAACCTTCCGGGCGGCGGGCACCAGTCTGTCCGGTCAGGCCGTGACCGATGGTGTGCTGGTGCGTTTGGGTAATGGCTGGAATAAAGCCGCGGTATTAAACAACGGTGCGCAGTTGCAGGTGGAACCAGGGGTTATTGGTGCCCGTGCCAATCAGTTGCTGGCGCCTTTTGCGCGTAAAATCGGCCCGGACCCGGCGTCGATCAATACCTGCAAAATTGGTGGAATTATCGCCAATAACGCTTCCGGTATGTGTTGCGGTACGGCGCAGAATTCTTATCAGACACTGGCCTCGATGCGCCTGATTCTGGCCGATGGTACGGTGCTGGATACTGCCGATGAAGCCTCAAAAAATGCTTTCCGCCAAAGCCATGCCAGCCTGTTGCAGCAACTGGCGAACATGCGCTCGCAGGTGCTGAACAATCCGGTTTTACACGACCGGATTGTGAAGAAATTCAGAATTAAGAATACCACCGGCTACAGTCTTAACGCTTTGGTGGATTTTTCTGATCCGATCGATATTATGCAGCACCTCCTGGTGGGCTCAGAAGGCACCCTGGGGTTTGTATCGCAAGTGATTTATCACACGGTCGAAGAGCACGCTTATAAAGCGTCTGCCTTACTGCTGTTTGCCAACATCGAACAGACCAGTAAGGCAGTGACCGCTCTTTCCTCTGCACCGGTCGCGGCGGTTGAATTAATAGACCGCGCAGGGCTGCGCTGCGTTGAAGATAAACCCGGCATGCCGGACTATTTACGCACCCTCGATGAACAGGCTGCCGCCTTGCTGGTGGAAGTGCGCGCCGGCAGCGATGCCGAATTACAGCAGCGCCTGAGCGAAACCACCGCCGCTTTACAGGCTTTTGATACCCTGCAGCCGAAAACCTTTACCACCGATAAAAACACCTGCCAGCTGTACTGGAATATCCGCAAAGGGTTATTTCCGGCGGTCGGTGCGGTGCGTGCCAAAGGCACTACCGTCATTATCGAAGATATTGCCTTTCCGGTTGAGAATCTGGCGCCTGCGGTGCTGGAGTTACAGGCGCTGTTTAAAAAATACCACTACGACGAAGCCATTATTTTTGGTCATGCGCTGGCCGGTAACCTGCACTTTGTCTTTACCCAGAATTTTACCGATCCGGCAGAAATCCAGCGTTATGCCGATTTTATGGACGAAGTCTGTGTGCTGGTGGTTGGCCGTTACGATGGCTCGCTCAAAGCCGAACACGGCACCGGACGCAATATGGCGCCCTTTGTTGAGATGGAATGGGGCGGTCAGGCTTATGAGCTGATGTGGGCGATCAAACAGGCCTTTGACCCGGCCGGCCTGTTAAATCCGGATGTGATTTTAACCCGCAACCTGCGCACTCATATTGAGAACTTAAAACCCATTCCCGAAGCGGATGATCTGATTGATCGCTGCATCGAATGCGGCTTCTGCGAGCCGGTTTGTCCGTCACGCAACCTAACCCTGACGCCACGCCAGCGCATTGTGATTATGCGCGAACTTAAACGCCAGGAACGCGATGGTAAAAATCCGGCGTATAAAACCCTGCTGGATGACTATCAGTATCAGGGCGTGGATACCTGCGCCGCCGATGGTCTGTGCAGCATGGCCTGTCCGGTCGGCATTAATACCGGCGATTTAAGCCGCAAGCTGCGTCATGAACGCAATAAAAAACACGCGGGTAAGGCGCAGTGGGTGGCAGAGCATTTTGCCGGCGTGAGCAAAACCAGCCGTGGCGCGCTGCAGTTAATGGATATTACCCGCGATCTGGTTGGTGACGGCGTGATCAGCACCGTGGCGAAAGGGGTGAATACCCTGACGCTGGGGGCCACCCCGTTGTGGCACGATGCCATGCCAACCGCCGCCGATAAGCTCAACCCGTGCGAATACGGCGTGAATGAGCTGACTCAGGTGGTATATTTCCCCAGTTGTGCCAGCCGCACCATGGGGCCGGGAGCCAAAGAGGATGACCAGCGCAGCCTGATGCAGGTAACCCTCGATCTGGCGCAGAAAGCCGGTGTGCATCTGGCCATGTTGCCTGATCAGGATCAGCACTGCTGCGGCATGCCGCTGGAGAGCAAAGGTCATTTTGAGCAGGCCGATGCCATGCGCGCGGCGCTTAATGCGGCGCTGCTGAAAGCCTCCGATAATGGCCGCCTGCCGGTACTGATTGATACCAGTCCCTGCGTGTTCCGTCTGCAGCAACAGCTGGATGAGCGTATTCAGCTGCTCGATCCGATCCGCTTTGCCAACCGCTTTCTGGTACCGAATCTGGATATCCGTCCGACCCATGAGCCGGTGGCGGTACATATTACCTGCTCTACAACTAAGCAGGGGTTGGGCGAGGAGTTACTGGCGCTGGCGCGGCAATGCTCCACTCAGGTGGTGGTGCCGGCGGACATTACCTGCTGCGGCTTTGCCGGCGATAAGGGCTTTATGCTGCCGGAACTGAATGCCTCGGCGCTGGCGCCGCTGAAAGCTCAGGTGGAGCACTGCGTGGAGGGCATTTCGACCAGCCGCACCTGTGAGATTGGCCTCAGCCGCCATGGGGAAATCCCTTACCACTCGCTGTTTTACCTGCTGGACCGGCTTAGCTGAATAAGAGCAGCTCCTGACTGGCGCAGGAAGGAGCTTGCTGATGAGGTGTTTATAGGTAATTCTGTAAATATACCTTATTAAAATCCTCGGGTTTGGTTAAGCTCGAACGGATGATATTCACAGTGGCGGTGTGTATGGATACAAGCCCAGCGGCAGCAGCTGATAAACTGGCACTACTGGAGCTGAAATCCAGTGCTCTGGATGCCTTGCTTGGCCATTCTGATCTGGGGCTGGCCATTATTGATTGCGACCTGCGCTACCAGGCCATTAACAACACTCTGGCGCGTTTTAACGGCCTCAGCGTTGAATCCCATCTCGGACGCTCTGTCCACGATGTCCTCCCTCAGCTGGCGCCGGTTATCGAACCGATGCTGCGTTCCGTGATTGTTCAGGGGGAAGAGATCACCAATAAAGAAATTCTGGCAGAAGCCCCCAGTACTCCCGGTCGTAAGGCGCAGTGGCTGGCCTCCTATCGCCCGATCCGCGCCGATGACGGACGCATTCTCGGCGTGCTGGTGATTGCGGTTAATCATACGGTCGAGCTGGAGTTACAGCAGGCGAAAGAAGAATCGGCGTCTCTTGTGCGGCGGGTTATCGACAGCCTGGTGTCCTTTGTCGGCATTATGGAACCCGACGGCACCCTGATTGATGCCAATAAGGCACCGCTGGATGCGGCCGGAATTGAGCTGGCTGACGTTCAGGGACGAAAATTCTGGGATTGCTTCTGGTGGTCATACGACAGCGACATACAGCAACAGCTGCGTGAAGCTGTAAAGGCAGCCGCACAGGGCGAAACCGTGCGCTATGACGTGGTTATCCGTACTGCCAATGATCAGCGTATGACCATCGACTTTATGCTGGCGCCGCTGAGAAATGCCGAGGAGGAGATTGTTTACCTGATTCCGTCGGCCATTGATATTACCGCCCGGGTAGCCGGCGAAAACATGCTCAAGTACAGCGAAGAGCGCTTCCGCCGGGTTGTCGAAAGTACTCAGGATGGTCTGATACTGGTGGATGAAGAGGGCCATATTCAGCTGGTTAACCGCCGCAGTACGGAAATGTTCGGCTATGACAGCGAGCAGATGTACCAGCTGACGGTTGAGGATCTGGTGCCGGACAGCATAAAAGCTGCGCACGGGGATCTGCGGCGTGGATATTTACAGGCTCCGCAGGCCAGAGCGATGGCCGCTATGCGGGAGCTGTATGCCCGCCGTCGTGATGGCAGTCTGTTTCCGGTAGAAATTGGCTTAACACCACTGAACTTCCCCGAAGGTATCCGCATTCTGGCCACCATCGTTGATATCTCGGTGCAGAAAAATATTCAGCAGAACCTTATCCGCAGCCTGAATGAAAAAACCGCCTTACTGAACGAAGTGCATCACCGGGTAAAAAATAATCTGCAGGTGGTATCGAGCCTGCTCAGCCTGCAGGCGCGCAGCGTGCCGGAAGAAGTACGCGGCTATTTTGATGAAAGCCAGGGGCGGATAAAAGCCATGGCCTTAATTCACCAGCTGCTGTACGAGCAGAAAAATTTTGACCGCATCGAAGCGGTTTCTTATATGCGCCGGCTCGGGGATCTGCTCAGCCGCAGTTATTTTTCCGCTATGCGCAACGTCAAGATGATCGTCGAATCGGAGCAGGAGGAAAGTTATCTCGGACTGGATGTCGCACTGCCTTTTGGTTTGCTGATTAATGAGCTGGTCACTAATTCCATAAAACACGCATTTCTGGGGCGTGACAGCGGAGAAATCCGTCTGTCTCTGAGTGAAAATGGGTCGGAAAAACAGCTGGTTATTGCTGACAATGGTGTGGGTCTGCCGGAGGGAGTCCGTCCCGGAGTTTCCCATTCTCTCGGTTTTCAGTTAATTCCCGGACTGGTTGAGCAGATGCACGCCACATTACAGGTTCTGGATACAGAAGGTGCTGTTTTTCAATTAACGCTCAGTGATACAGGAGCTTCTGATGAACAGCCATAGCACTTTGCGTTCTTACCGCATATTGATTGTTGAAGATGAAAAGGTAACCGCGCTGGATCTTAAGCTGACGCTGGAAGATCTGGGCTATACCGTGGTTGCCTGTGTTGGCAGTGGCGAAGCAGCCATCGCCGCAGCAGAGGTGCAGGATATCGATCTTATTCTGATGGATATTCACCTCGATACCGCCATGCTGGGCACCGAAGCGGCCAAAATTATTATGCAGCGCTTTGGTGTGCCTGTACTGTTTTTATCGGCCTATACCGATGAGCAGACGCTGGATGATGCCAGCGACAGCCTGCCTTACGGTTATATGGTAAAACCCTTTGAAAAACGCGAAGTGGATGCGGCTATCCGTATTGCACTGACACGCCATCATGCCGATATGGAATTACGCCAGTCTGAAGAGCGTCTGCGCCTGGCGCTTGAGGCTGCAAGAATGAGCATCTGGGAGTGGACACCAGCGCCGGATGTTGAAATTCAGATGGCGGTAAAACATTCACCGCCGCAATTAATTTCTGAAAGTCTTGATGCTCTGCTGGTGAATGTTCATCCGGATGATCGCGATAAAATTCATCAGCAAATTACCAGCCATAACCGCTTTCAGCAGCCGGTACGTTACCGCAAACACGAAGGTAACGACTATCGCCGGGTTGAACTGTTTGCCAGTTTATTCAGCTGGGCAAACGGTGATCGCCGGGTAATCGGTGTATTGCACGATGTGCATGAGCGTTATCTGGCTGATGAACAGCTGCGTCAGGCCAATGCGGTATTTAATTCCACCTCCGAAGGCATTCTGATTACCGATAACCTGCGCCGGGTGTTAAATGTGAACCCGGCTTTCAGTCAGATTACCGGTTACTCGGCAGAAGATGTGCGTGGTCAGAATCCGGATGAGTTTCTGCATGCCAGGCGCCACAGTGATCAGTTTTATCCGCGACTGGCCAGCGATGCACAGGGTTACTGGAGTGGGGAAATTGCCTGCCAGCGCAAGAACGGAGAATTCTTTCCGGCCTGGGAGCATGTCTGCACGGTATTAAGTGATGACGGACAGCTGCAGAATTTTGTAATTACGTTCTCAGATATCAGTGAATTGCGCCGTGTTGAAAAAAATCTGGCCACGCTCGCTTATATGGATGCCCTTACGGGAGTTGGTAACCGTGTTCGTCTGGAACAGGTGGTGCGCGAAGCACTGGAGGGGGACGATACGCCGGGTTCCGTTGGTATTCTGTATCTGGATCTGGACGGTTTTAAACTGATAAATGACACCCTTGGGCATTCAGAAGGGGATTTATTACTGCGTATTATGGCCGATCGTTTTAAACAATCGGTGCGTGACGAAGATACCGTTGTGCGGATTGGCGGTGACGAATTTGTGATTGTATTAACCGGCGTAGAGCAGGAAGACAATCTGAAAATTGTCGCCACTAAATTATTGGCTGCGGTACAGGAACCTGTGACCCTCAGTCGTGAAAGAGTTGAGCTGTCAGCCAGTATTGGCATCGTGATGTCACGACCATCGGTGCATGAATATGAAGAGTTATTAAAAGCAGCAGACACCGCATTATTTGAAGCCAAGCGGCAGGGAAAAAACCGCTACTGCATTTACGATTTTGCTCTTGCAATGGAGTTTAACGAGCGCCTGCGGATTGAACGCAATCTGAAGCAGGCCATCCGTAACAACGAACTGGCAATCGAATTTCAGCCATTAATTGATCTGCAGACAGCGCAGGTTTACGGGATGGAAGCACTGTGCCGCTGGTATCACGACGAACTGGGAATGATACCTCCGGATCGCTTTATTCCGATTGCTGAGCAGAGTGATGTAATAGTCGATATCGGCGCCTGGATGCTGCGCGAAAGCTGCCGTGAGTTACGCAACTGGATGGATGCCGGAATGCCGCCACTGGTAGTGTCGGTGAATGTATCCGCGCGCCAGCTGACCGACAGCAGCTTCAGCGAATTACTGATCGCAACGCTGGAAGAATTCAACGTTCCTGCGGCACAGCTGGAGCTGGAAATTACCGAAACGGCTTTGCAGGCAAATGAGCAGGTCCTGCGTCAGTTGGAAAATATCCGCAAGTCGGGTGTCGGTTTGGCCATTGACGACTTTGGTACCGGATATTCTTCGCTCAGTCGCCTGAAAGAGCTGCCATTTGACCGGGTGAAAATTGACCGATCTTTTGTCCGGGATCTTCCCCATGACAGCAATGATATTGAAATATGCCGCGCTATTATGGCGCTCTGTCAGGTACTTAATCTGCGGGTGACGGCTGAAGGGGTGGAGAACCGCAACCAGCTGAACATGCTGCGCGAGCTGGGTTGTTGTTGCATTCAGGGGTATTTATTCAGCCGCCCGATGCGGCCTGAATGCGTTGCCGACTGGTTGCAGGGGGCGGATATCAGGGCCATTCTCGGATAAGCCTGGCCAGCGCCGGTTACATAAGAAGCCAGGCATGACCTACGCAGCATTTCTTATCAGACTGACGCTTTGTTATAGTGACAATTCACTTTGTCATGGATTATCTCAGTGTCATCGTCAGCCTATACCTCATCATTGATTCCACAGTCCGGATTGTTGGCCGAACCCGGCCGCAGTGCACATTATCTGGAAATGAACCTGAAACCGGATGCCGGAACTGCTCAAATATGCGCCGCGCTGGACCGTGCCCGCCAGACGTTAGCAGACGTTTATATTGCCGTGGCCTTTGGTGGTGAAGCCTGGCAGCGTCTGCAACCGGCGTGGCAGCCCGCGCAATTACAGCCGTTTAAAGAATTGCGTGGTGAGAATGGCTACACCATGCCAGCGACTCAGCGCGATGTGTTTTTCTGGATTCATGGCGAAGATCAGGGTGAAGTCATGAATGCGGTTTTACAGGTGCATGATGCCATGCGCGATGTTGCCGTAACTTTGTTGGATTTAAATGGTTTTAAAAACCGTGAAGCCCGCGATCTGACCGGTTTTGTCGATGGTACAGCCAATCCGAAAGGCGACAAACGTCTGGATGCGGCGGTGATTCCCGAGGGTGAAACCGGTGCTGGTGGCTCCTATGTGCTGTCGCAGAAATGGCGGCATCATCTGCAGGCATTTAATCAGCTCAGCGTACACGAACAGGAACAGGTAATAGGCCGCACTAAGCAGGATAATGTGGAGCTGGAAGGTGATGCGATGCCACCGACCTCTCACGTCAGCCGGACCGATGTCAAAATTGACGGTGTCGGGCAGAAAATCTATCGCCGCAGTACTCCATACGGTGGTGCGGAAGAACATGGCCTGTATTTTCTCGCCTTTGCCTGCAACCTGCGCCGTATCAGCGTGCAGCTTGAACGTATGCTGGGGAACAGTGGCGATGGTTACAGTGATCATCTGATGAAATACTCGACGGCCTTAACCGGTGCTTACTGGTTTATGCCATCACAGTCTGATCTTGATGCAGTACTCGCCCAGGGCTGAACAAGCCTTAACAGGAGGTATCCCATGCTGAATAAAGAAACAACCGGTTTAATGATCGTCGATGTACAGGGCAAACTGGCGGAACAGATGCATGAAAGCAGTGCATTATTCACCCAACTGCGGCTGCTGATTCAGGGAGCTAACCTGCTGGAATTACCCATTATCTGGATGGAACAGCTGCCGGATAAACTGGGCACAACACGTCCGGAACTGCGTGAGGTTCTGCCGGGAGAAGCTCTGGTAAAATCAACTTTCAGTGGCATGCAGGAACCCACCATTGCCAAAGCCGTAAAAAATCAGAAAATCAGCCAGTGGCTGGTGGCCGGGCTGGAAGCTCATGTCTGTGTTTACCAGACGGTTGGAGATTTATTGGCGCAGAAATACGGCGTACACCTGGTAACCGATGGCGTCAGCTCGCGCACACAGGCCAATAAAGAACTGGCGATCCGCAAAATGCACAGCATGGGCGCACAGTTAACCTCTGTAGAAATGGCGTTGTTTGAATTGCAGAAACAGGCTGAAGGGCCGGTATTTAAACAACTGATTCAGCTGATTAAATAATAAAAACGCCCGCGGAATAATCCGCGGGCGTTTTATCCATCGGCACATATCCTTTTTTAACCAAACACAACTTCAAATACATCGGCGTATTTTTCAGCAAAGTGCGCGGTCATACCTTTACGAATATGTTCCGGTAACTCTTCATAATCGCGGCGGTTAGCTTCCGGTAAAATCACTTCCATGATTTTAGAGCGCCGTGCGGCAATCACTTTTTCGCGAATACCGCCAACCGGTAATACCTGACCGGTAAGGGTAAGCTCACCGGTCATGGCCAGATGGCGTTTGATGCGTTTATTCAGCATTAACGACATTAATGCCGTGGTCATGGTAACCCCGGCGCTGGGGCCGTCTTTCGGTGTTGCACCTTCCGGTACGTGCAGATGCAGGAAGCGTGAATTAAAAAATTCCGGATCGCCACCAAAGTCAGCCGCATGGCCTGCGGTATAGCTGTAGGCAATTTCGGCAGACTCTTTCATCACATCGCCAAGCTTACCGGTGAGTTTAAAGCCACGGTTCTGCTGGTGCACAACGGCGGCTTCAATCGGCAGTGTTGCGCCTCCCATCGAAGTCCAGGCCAGGCCGGTGACGACACCCACACCGCTTAAAATACGTTCGGCACGGAAGGCCGGAGCGCAGAGGTAATCACTCAGGTCTTTGTTGGTCACCGAAATTTTCGCTTTGGGGTCTTCCAGTAATTTAACCACGGCTTTACGTGCAATCTGTTGCAGCAGTTTTTCCAGATTACGCACGCCGGACTCTCGGGCATAACCTTCGATAATGCTTTTCAGCGTGCTGTCGCTGATTTTCACCTGGGATTTTTTCAGACCATGGCGTTCCAGTACCCGGGGCCATAAATGGCTCTTGGCAATGGCGAGTTTTTCTTCGGCGATATAACCCGATAAACGGATGGTATCCATACGGTCGAGTAACGGTGCCGGAATGGTATCCAGCTGGTTGGCCGTACAGATAAACAGCACTTTGGATAAATCCACACGCAGATCGAGGTAATGGTCGAGGAATTCTTTATTTTGCTCCGGGTCCAGAACTTCCAGCAGGGCAGAGGCCGGGTCGCCCTGATAAGAGGCACCGAGTTTGTCGATTTCATCCAGCATAATCACCGGATTAGATACTTCGACATCTTTTAATGCCTGAATTAATTTACCCGGCAAGGCGCCAATGTAGGTGCGGCGGTGGCCTTTGATTTCAGCCTCATCGCGCATGCCACCAACACTGAAACGATAAAATTTCCGCCCCAGCGCGTCGGCCACCGAACGGCCAATAGAGGTTTTACCCACCCCAGGAGGGCCTGCCAGCAGCATAATGGAACCGGATATCTCCTGCTTAAAAGTACCAACGGCAAGAAATTCCATAATGCGCTGTTTAACGTCATCCAGTCCGGCGTGGTGCGCATCCAGTACTTCGCGGGCGTGGCCCAGATCGAACGCATCGGTGGAATATACACCCCAGGGCACCGATGTTGCCCAGTCGAGATAATTACGGGTCACGCTGTATTCCGGCGAGCCGGTTTCCAGCATTTTCAGTTTGTGCAGTTCTTCATCAATGCGCTTGCGTGCTGCGGCCGGAATGTCTTTGCCTTCCAGTCGTTGTACAAATTCATCGATTTCAGCGGTTTTATCGTCCTTGGCCAGCCCCAGTTCTTTCTGAATGGTTTTTAACTGCTGTTTCAGGAAAAAATCACGCTGGTGTTTGCTGATATCTTCGTTAACGGTTTTATTAATTTCGGCCTGCAGGCGTGCTACTTCCACTTCTTTTTTCAGCAGCACCAGGGTTTTTTCCATACGCTTTTGCAGGGGCAGAGTGGCCAGTACATCCTGTAAGGCTTTGCCTTCGGCGGTGGTGATGGCCGCAGCAAAATCGGTCAGCGGGGATGGGTCATTAGGACTGAAATGGTTGAGATAGTTTTTCAGTTCTTCGGAGTACAAGGGATTAATCGCCACCAGTTCTTTGATGGCATTAATGATGGCCATGGCATAGGCCTTGATTTCATCGGTGAAATCCGTGCTGCGCTGCGGATATTGCACCCGTGCCTGCATTGGCAGGTCAGTGCTTAACCATTCACGGATACGGAAGCGGCGGATGCCCTGGGCGATAAACTGAATGCGGCCATCTTCGGCCTGAATACGGTGAATACGCACCACACAGCCGATATCCGGAATACGCTCCGGTGCCGGCACTTCGTCAGCGGCCTTATCGTCGACAAACGACAGACCCAGTAATTTGTGCTGTGAATTGGCGACCCGTTTCAGCGTTTCGCCCCAGACTTTTTCATCGACAATAACCGGTTGCACCTGAGACGGGAAAAACGGACGGCCATTCACCGGCAGGATGTACAGCGTCTCCGGTAATACGTCATCGGCCAGTGCCAGAGCGCCTGCGCCTTCTTCTCTGCTGATAAATTCGTGATTTTCGTCGCTCATATCGACCCTTAACTGTTCGGCTTATGGTGCAAATGTGGGGGGCAGCTGCAGCTTTTCAAGGCTGGGTGATACAACGAATGTGCACCTCTGTGTTTTGTTCGGTAAATCAGGATAGTTATTGCGGGTTTATCAGTTTCTCAGAAAAGAAGTAAATGCATAAGCTTATGCGAATACGAGATAAGCATGCGGGAGAATAAGATGATGCCGGGCTATTTTGCTGAGCAGCAAGGCAGCAGACCAGAGAAGCGGGCGACGGTCTGGCGCAGCGCCTTGCGCACATTGGCAGTGATGGTGCTGTTGGCGGCTGCTTGCCAATGGCTGGCTGGTTTACCCCGGTTACAGGCAATGGGGATTGGCAGCCTACCGCTGAGTATTCTGTTGGGGATGGTGTTGGCCAGCGCGTTGGCACCACACTGGATCTACGGCCATAACCCTATGGGAAATGCTGACGCTGCAGATACCGGAGGTCAGGTTCTGCGTCGCTTTTGCCAGCAAACACTGCTGAAGGCTGGCATTGTGCTGTTCGGTTTTCAGCTGACGCTGGAACAGTTGTGGGGTGTTGGCTGGCAGGCGTTGCTGGTGGATGTGCTGACCATTGCCTGCGTTCTTATTACGGGGATCTGGCTGGGGCAGCGCTGGCTGAAGCTGCCATTGCAACTGAGCATCTTAATTGCGGTAGGCAGTGCGGTCTGTGGTGCGGCGGCCATTATGGCTACAGCTCCGCTGCTGGGAAGGCGAACACAAGCGGATGCCGGTGAGCATAACCCAGAACAGCAGCTGGCGATTGCGGTCGCTCTGGTCGCGTTATTCGGCACGTTAAGTGTGTTGTTGTATCCATTGTTGTGTCAGTGGTTCGGTTTCGACAGCAATACTGCCGGTTTGTACATCGGCAGCACCGTGCATGAAGTCGCTCAGGCGGTGGCGGCGACCGATGCTCTCGATAGCGCAACCCAGCAGAACGCCCTGATTGTTAAGCTGTTGCGGGTGGCGCTGCTGGCGCCGACGTTATTGCTGCTCGGACAGTGGTTGTTGCGCCGGCCTGTGGCGGACACGGATATGGATAAGAATAAGAACCTTCAGCCGCAGGCCACGGACGCCCCTAAACGTTTGCCGGTGCCAGGGTTCGTGCTGGGCTTTATCGCAGTGATTATTGCCCACAGCATACTGCCGCTACCGCTCTGGCTGACGGAGCTGGCGGCAAGCACCTCGGCCTGGTGTCTGATGCTGGCGATGGTGGCGCTTGGGCTGAATACTCGTTGGCAGGGCATGGTTGCTGCGGGAATCCGGCCATTATTCTTGGGCTTCTTACTCTGGTTACTGTTATTGCTTGGTGGCGGCTGGCTGAATACTCTTTTCGTTCTGGCCTGAGCTGCGTCATTGAGGCCGGAGCGGTAATCCGCTAGAGTCCGCGTTTTGCTGAGTTTTTTGTTAGGTTGTGGTTTTTCCCCGCGCCTGCGCGCTTCTGACAAAAACCTTGTTCATCGCTAACCGGCCGCACTCATGCAATGAGCGCAGGCCCAGAGATATACATCCAGAGACAAGAATAATGAAACAAACCAAAATTCTGTTGCCGGAAACCGAGATTCCGAAGCACTGGTACAACGTGGTCGCGGACCTGAAAAACCCTCCGGCACCACCGATGGGTCCGGACGGTATGCCGATGGACCCATCAGCTATGTCAGCTATCTTTGCCGACAACATCATCGAGCAGGAAGTATCCGCCCAGCGCTGGATCGAAATTCCGGAACCTGTGCGTGAGATTTACCAGCAGTGGCGTCCTACGCCGATGTTCCGCGCCCATCGTCTGGAAGAAGCGCTGGGAACACCGTGCAAGATTTACTACAAGTACGAAGGTGTGAGTGCCGCCGGTTCGCACAAGCTGAACTCAGCGATTCCGCAGGCGTACTACAACAAGGTTGCCGGTATTAATCGTCTGACCACCGAAACCGGTGCGGGTCAGTGGGGCTCGTCGCTGTCACTTGCTGGCCAGATGTTCGGCATTGATGTGCGCATTTATATGGTGAAGGTGAGCTACAACCAGAAGCCGTTCCGCCGTTCGATGATGCAGACCTGGGGTGGTGAAGTGCTGGCCAGCCCGACCAACCTGACCGAAACCGGTCGTCGTATTCTGGCCGCCGATCCGGATAACCAGGGCTCACTGGGTATCGCGATTTCCGAAGCGGTAGAAGAAGCAGCAAGCCGCGCCGACACCAAATACTCACTGGGTTCGGTACTGAACCACGTGTTGCTGCATCAGACCGTAATTGGTCTGGAAGCGAAGAAGCAGTTTGAAATGGTTGGCGATTACCCGGATATGATCTTCGCGCCTTGTGGCGGTGGTTCTAACTTCGGTGGTGTGGCCTTCCCGTTCTATGCCGACGAAGCGGCTGGCGGTAAGAAAGTGCGTCTGGTGGCGGTTGAGCCAAGCTCTTGTCCGAGTCTGACCAAGGGGCATTACGCCTACGATTTCGGCGATACCGCTGGTCATACCCCAATGACATTGCAGTACACCCTGGGCCATGACTTTATGCCGCCGGGTATCCATGCCGGTGGTCTGCGTTACCACGGAGCCTCGGCGCTGGTCTCCCAGATGTACCATGAGAAGCTGATTGAAGCCGTATCTGTTCCGCAGATCGCGACCTTCGAAGCCGGTGTGCAGTTTGCCCGCGCTGAAGGCATTATTCCGGCACCGGAATCCAACCATGCCATCCGTGCCTGTATCGATGAAGCCCTGCGCTGCAAAGAATCCGGTGAAGCCAAAACCCTGTTCTTTAACCTGTCAGGTCATGGCCACTTCGATATGGTGTCTTACGACAAGTACTTCACGCAGCAGCTGGAAGACTACGAATACCCGCAGTCAGAAATCGATGCTGCGCTGGCGCGTCTGCCGAAAGTTAAAGCTTAATTTTTCTGATCGGTTTTAAAAACGGCAGATAAAAACAGCACATAAAAAACGCCGCGTCTGACTATCAGGCGCGGCGTTTTTTTATGAGCACTTAAGCGCTGTTACCAGCTTTTAGCCATATCGCCTTTGCGGTAATCACACACACCTTCAGGGAATATGGCTTCCAGTTGCGCCCTGTAGGGGCGGGCATCCAGCGGCGCATAAATTCCGGATTCGATGGCTTCCTCCACGCTGACCCGGTGGCAGAACAACACGCTGGCTGTGCTGTTATCACCGGCGACCTGACGGCTGCTCTGAAAGAACGGATACTGCTGTGTACATACACCTTCGTTTTTGCCGTTCCAGGTTCCGTTCCAGACGCCGTCTCCGCTGGCTATGAGGTTGCCGTTATCATCCAGACAGCGGTCGCTGGCAAACCCAGGCATCTCATTTTCCTGCACTTCTCCTGCAGCACGGCTATCCAGCCAGCGCACCATGGCTTCAAAGGCATCCCAGCGTGCATCGTATTGTGCACCGCTGATCCAGATACTCTGGTTGGGGTTTTGGCCCTGATTAAAATCCAGAATTCTTGCACGGCTGGAAAGGGCAGCCCAGCTGTGATGAATATCCAGAACCGGATCTTTATACGGGCGCACATCAATCAGCGGAATATCCAGCTTACCGAGAAACACATTGCCCGACTGATACGCACCTTTGGCGGCGGCTAAACTGCCGGGAATGCGGGTTGCCGGTTTTTCTGCCTGACCGTTATGGCTCATATTCTGTTCAACATACGGGCTGTATTTGCGCAGGGAATCATCGCCACTGATCAGCCAGTAGTGTTCCGGCTGCATATCTTTTTGCGCCTTCCAGCTGCCGACTTTGGCATTCAGATCAAGAAATTGTGCGGCGCTGAGATCGCCTTTTTTCCAGGCATTTAAACCGTATTGCACACCGACATTGCTGGCCGGTACTTCGGCGCGGCCAGAGCGGTCTGTGCCATAAAAATCGCGGTTATCCTGCCAGTGGGTCCAGAAATTTTCACGGTTTACCTGTTCACTGTAACGCGGGTAATGGCTGTTAAACCTCGGGTTGTTCACTAGCTGGGCAGAACCGCGCCAACTGTAGCTGCATTCGGTAGCACCCTGATGAACCGGTGGTTTTTCCAGCCGTAACACGCTTGCAATATCGGCAAGAATATCCAGCCGCGGTTTGAATTCGGTGTTGTAGGCCAGACCTTCAATCCAGCTGCGGCGTTCGGCTTTTTGCCAGAAAGTACGGTCGGCGGATAAATGGTCAAAATAATATTCCAGCAGCTCGCAATCGAGGCCGTAGGTAATCTGCGTCACCATATCCGGGTAGGGAATAATCGCCACGCCGCCGTCGATAATGCGTTGCTGTTTGCCCTGTTCGTTATCCACCTGCGGGTGATTCTGGCTGATTAAATATTGCTGCAGGCCACCACCGGAGTCGCCCATGCCAATGGTGTATTGAGGCTCACCAAAGCGGGCAATAAATTGCTGTTTAACCCGCGAGGCGGTGTCTTCCTGCAGCCAGATATTGTAGTGGTTGTCGGTTTCTGTGCCGGTGGAATAGAGCACCGCATAGCCTTGCTCCAGTGCCGGGCGCATATCTTTTAACAGACGTTTAAAGCGCGCCTGACCCTGCTGAAAACCAATGCCAATAGCGCCTTTGAAATGATAAATGGCCTTGCCGTTCCAGCGTGATAAATCCGGCTGGTCGCGCTGGTCGTTATGGCTGGTGGGCATCAGCAGCACATAAATAAAGCGGTTGATGGTGCCGCTTTCGGCCCTTATCAATAGCTCTTCGTTATCGGCGGTAGGGGGGAGTTGTTCGTCGCTGCGGAAAAACTGGCCGTTACGGTAACCAAGATAGTGCAGTCTGGTCGGCAGTCCGCAGTCCTGGCTGTAACCCACAACATTGCCGCTGTCATCGCTGACAGCGGTGCCATAACCGAGCTGATTATCAATCAGTGGCTGGCCCAGCTCAGAATCCAGTGTCTGGCACATAAAAGGGTATTGTTTAGGGCCGGCAAATAAGGCTTCGGCCGGACCGGTTTGCCCCCAGTCGATGGGAAAAGGAAAGCTTTCTGCCGGGCGGATCAGATCTTTCGGATGAGCACCGTGATAGGCCGGCCAGTTGGCCACTTTGGTTCCCGGAGGTGTGCTCAGCACCGGTGGTTCGGCCGGATTCAGATCCAGCTTGTCGCTGACATAACCGACCGCCCAGTACCAGCCGGCGGTTACCAGCAGTGTGATCAGAACCCCCAGAATCAGCAGGATTTTCAGAAAGCGTGGCAGGGCGAAAGCCTGTTGCTGGCGCCGTTTTGGCGTCAGGGAAACAGTTTGAATCGGGCGGGCAATAAGCGGCGTGCGCATCGTTATATCCTTATAAAACGTTATCCTGGCAGCGCGCCTGGGTCGCTTGCGTAGAGCAGCTTTCGCCAGTGCGCTTCGGAAGAAAGTACTGAATGGAGAATAAGGGGCTGTCACGCGAATGCAAATTTTTCAGCCGGTACACCTTTTTTATTGATCCGCTATTGGCTGGCCTGGCGCTGTTTTCAGCTCCCGTGCCAGCTCTACAGGCAGTGCCTGGTCCGGCTGACGGTAATCACAAACGCCGTTGGGGAAAATGGTCTGCAGTTGCTGGCGGTACGGGGAGGCATCGATATCGCCGTAAAAGCCTTCAACGATCGCCTGCTCAACCGGAATCAACGCACACTGAAAGGTATTGCCAGCAATGGATTCCCCGGCGATCTGCCGGCTGCTCTGGTTGAAAGGCATCAGCCGGGTGCAGTTGCCGTCAGGCTGCTGGTTCCAGCGACCATCCCAGACCTGTTCTCCTTCGTAGATCACATCGCCCTCACTGCTCAGGCAGCGGTCGGTGGCTGCCGGCGGCCTTGCACTGATCAGGTCGCCGTTGTTGAGGGCCGCGCGGGTAAGCCACTGGTCCATCACGGCAATGGCATCCCACATCGGGTTATAGGGTTTGTGCGAAATCCAGATCGGCTGCAGGCGGATATCCGTGCCGGCATTTAGTAACCGCTGGCGGGTCGATAAGGCCGCCCAGGTATGGTGGATATTCAGTTCATGGTCGAGGTACATGCGCACATCCATTACCGGAATGTTCAGCTTACCCATAAACACATTGCCCGACTGATAAGCCGCTGTTGCGGCGGCGGTACTGCCGTTAAAGCGTGGTGCAGGCTGTTCCGGGGAGGCGCTGTTAACACCGTGATGGGTCATATTGTGCTCACCGTAGGGGGTGAAGCGATACAGCCGCGAATCACCGCTGACGTGCCAGTAACGCTCTTCTGTCATGTCTTCTGCTGGTTGCCAGGTGCCGACGCGGCGGTTCAGTTCCAGAAATTGCGCCATGCTGATGGTGTCGTTTTTCAGCGCCTGCAGACCATATTGCACGCCGTCGTTACTCCAGGGCGAAGGTGCACGGCCGTCTTTATCGGTGCCGTAAATGTCACGGTTGTCCTGCCAGTGGGTCCAGTAGGTTCGTTCCCGCACCGCACGGGCAAAACGGTGGTAATCGCTGTGAAAATGCGGGTTGTTCACCAGAGGCACCGAACCGCGCCAGCCGCTGTTACATTCCGACGCCGGTGGCGTTGGGTCTGGCCATTCCAGCCGCAGCAACTGAGCAATATCGGTGAGCCAGCTGAGGCGCGGCTGGCGCCCGTTACTGACGCTTAACCCCAGTATGGCCTGGCGATGTGCCGGGTTGCGCCAGAAATCCCGGTCGCTGGCCAGATGATCGAAATAATATTCCAGCAATTCGCAGTCGAGGGTGTAGTGAATCTGGGTGACCATATCCGGGTAGGCAATCAGGGCAACACCGCCGTCGATAATACCGGGCTGATTCTGGGCAAACAGATTCTGCTGCAGCCCACCACCGGAGCCACCGATACCGATGGTAAAAGCCGGTTCACCATAACGTGCGACAAACTGGCGTTTCACCCGCAGCGCTGTGTCTTCCTGCAGGCGGATGTTGTAGGTGTTGTCGGTTTCGTTGGCGGTAGAAAAGGCCACGGCATAGCCCTGTTCCAGTGCTTTGCGCATATCGCGGGTCAGGCGCTGCAGGCTGAGTTTGCCCTGCTGGAAACCAATGCTGATGCCGCCGCGGAAGTAATAAATCAGCTTGCCGTTCCAGCGTGACAGGTCGGGTTTGGTGAGCTGGTCGGCGCGGCTGGTGGGCAGCAGCAGAACGTACATAAAACGGTTGATGGTGCCGCTTTCGGCACGTACCAGCAGCTGATGATCGTCGGGAACCGGATCAATGTTGTCATCGACGCGCCTTGGGAAGCTTTCCTGCTGGTTGCGGTAATACAGGTAATGCACCCGGGTGGGCAGCGAGCAGTCTTTGCTGTAGCCGATTACATACTGCGAGCGCTGGCCTGTCAGTGTTTCGGCATACACCGGAATGCCCCAGCCACGGGTATTGTCGATCAACGGCTGGCCCAGATGGGACTCTTCGGTCTGACATAAAAAGGGGTACTGATTCGGCCCGGCAAATAATGGCTCATCGGGACCGGTGGCACCGAACTCGATCGGAAACGCAAAGGTTTCGGCTGGTCGCTCGCTCAGGGCCGGATGCGGACCGTTATAAGGCGGCATATTTGCCAGCCGGCTGCCGGGTGGTAAGCCAACGACTTGTGGAAAATCGGAGTCCAGTCCGGCTTCGTGACGCAGTTGCAGGTAATAGTGATAAGCAATGCCGGCGCTGCCGGTCAGCAACAGAACAATCACCAGCAGCATTATGTTTATTTTGGCGCGGTTCAGTTTGGGCATGGCGTGCTCCTTATACTTCCAGTCTAGAAGCTGGTAGCAGGAGCTGAGTTACATTTTGTAGTTTTGGTTGTCGTTTCGGAGCATCGTTCAGTGCTGGCCGGGCCGCCAGAGCCAGAGTCAATCAGGCTGCAGGCAGCGCCCGGCGCGGGCTTCGGATGGTTACAAAAAAGATGGCGGCAGGAGGCCTGAATGTTGCTGTTCAGCCACCGGCGAGCAGGGCAATTTCAGCCTCGGTCAGGTCGCGGAACTCGCCCACCGGCAGGTCAGGATCAAGGACAAACTCACCCACCTGTTCTCGGTGCAGATGCTCGACATGGTTACCCATGGCGGCAAACATGCGCCGAACCTGATGGTAACGGCCTTCATGGATGGTCAGCAGTACTTCACGGTCGCTGATGCGTTGCAGTTGGGCCGGTTTGGTCGGCACCGGGTCGTCGTCGAGCAGAATGCCGCGCTCACAGCGTTGCTCGGCGTCGGCACACAGGTCTTCGGCCAGCCAGGCACGGTACACTTTCGGCTGGTGGTGACGCGGTGAGGTTAAATGGTGCGACCACTGGCCATCGTCGGTGATCAGCAGCAGGCCGGTGGTATCCAGGTCGAGACGACCAACGGTGTGCATATCCAGCCGGTTGGTGATGCCTTTGAGTAAATCAAACACCAGCGGATGAGCGCTGCCGCGGTTGGCACAGACATAACCAGCTGGCTTGTGCAGCAGAATATAGCGGTGGCCAGTTTGCAGAATTAAGCGTTCACCATCGAGGGTAATTTCATCGCTGTCAGCCACTTTGGCGGATGCGCTTTTGGGTTTAACGCCATTGACCAGTACACGACCGGATTTAACGGCTTTGGTGGCAAGCGAGCGGGTCAGGTCGGTGGTGTCGGCAAGGAATTTATCGAGACGCATGATGAACTGCAGAAAAAGAATGTGGCCGCATTTTATCACGCCGCAGAGAATGCGTCTGTCCTGCCGGTCTGTTCCGGGTTTTACTGCGGAGGTAACGGACGGCATCAGTGAGACAAAGTATTCCGGCCGTGAGTTCGCCGGCAGCGCTTTGCAACAGAGATAAGCATGCTTTAATAGCGCCAGCCGGCAGGCCGTTGGATAGATTCAAAAAAGAACCGCACGAAAATTAAACAATAATTAAAAACGATACGCGCAGAACAGAAAGCCGCGAACAGCAAAGGGGGCAGGGTGTGACAGAGCAAGATAAGTGGAAAAAACGCAGCTATTGGCCGGGCATCAATACTCAGATCCTGATCGCCGCCATGGCCGGGTTGTTGCTCGGTTACTGGCTGAATGGCCAGAATGCTGCGCCACAGACCCGCGAACAGATTCTGTACGTTGCCGGTCTGGCCGGTGGCGTGTTTATCGATCTGCTGAAAATGGTGCTGATTCCGCTGATCTTTACTTCCATCGTAACCGGTGTGGCGCATTTGCAGGCTCATCGTCAGGCCAGCCGGGTATGGCGCTATACCTTTGGTTTCTTTGTGCTGTCGATGCTGCTGGCAATGATTCTGGCACTGATCGCCACCGGCTGGGTCAGACCGGGGGATGGACTGCAGCTGGATATGTTTGCTGAGAGTATGGCCAGCGTCAAAGTCACTCAGCTCAGTGGCCCCGAATTTCTTGCCCAGTTTCTGCACAGTTTGTTTTTGAATCCATTGCAGGCGATGGCCAATGGCAAAATTTTACCTGTGGTGGTGTTTGCTCTGTTTCTCGGTGCGGCGATGGTTAAAGCGGGCGAACGCAAACAGCAGGTGCTGGGTGTGCTGCAGGAGTTACTGGAGCTGCTGATGCTCATTATTCAGTGGGTTATGTACCTCGCCCCGTTGGGTGTGTTTGCTTTGCTGACCAAACTGATGGCCACTCAGGATATGGCGCTGTTGCGTACCATGGGGGAGTTTATCCTGCTGATTTTTGCCATCACACTGATTCATGGTGTCGTGGTGCTGCCTGGCCTGCTGTATGTGTTTACGCGCAAATCGCCGCTGTGGCTGTGGCGCGGAACCCGCCAGGCGCTGGTTACAGCATTTGCCACCAGTTCCAGTGCCGCGACGCTGCCGGTCAGCCTGAAGTGTGCCGAAGAGCAGCTGCACGTACGTAATGATGTTGCCGGTTTCGTACTGCCGGTCGGTGCAACCATGAATATGGATGGTACAGCGCTGTATGAAGCCTCGGCGGCGCTGTTTATTGCTTATCTGGCGGGGGTGGATTTATCGGTCGGGCAGCAGATTATTGTCATGCTGACAGCAATGGTTGCCTCTATGGGGGCGCCGGGTATTCCCAGTGCCGGCATGGTGACCATGGTGATGGTATTGCAATCGGTGGGATTACCGGCCGAAGCCATCGCTATTCTGCTGCCGATTGACCGAATCCTCGACACTGTGCGTACAGCCGTGAATGTCGAAGGTGATCTGGTCGCTTCGGTTGTGGTGAATGAGCGCTTGGGATGACAGGGCTTAATGGGGGTTGGAACGTGACTGAAATCTGGTTGGCTCTTGTTGGCCAGGGGCGGCAGGGTCAGACAAATAGGCAGGTTTGAGCGTAGTCTCTGCAATGACTCTGTCTGCCGACTTCTGTACAATCCGCGCCAATTCTGTTTCTGGTACGCTGCCCGCGCCGCAATAAAACAGCGAAGTAATAAACGAGAGCAGCGGCCTTATTCCGTGAGGTTTGTGTTATGTCCGATGGCAAATTGTCTTCCGGCAAGGTTGGGTTTGTATCTCTTGGCTGTCCCAAAGCGCTGGTGGATTCTGAAAAGATCCTGACCCAGCTGAAAATGGACGGCTATGACGTGGTGAACAGCTACGACAACGCCGACGTGGTGGTGGTTAATACCTGTGGTTTTATCGATGCCGCCAAGCAGGAGTCACTGGATGCTATTCGCGAGGCCATGACCGAAAACGGTAAGGTGATCGTGACCGGCTGTATGGGCAAAGGCAAAGATGCCGAGACCATCAGAGAGCTGAACCCCGGCATTCTGGCCGTTACCGGCCCGCAAGCCTATGAAGAAGTGATGACCGCCGTGCACGAGTGGGTGCCGCCGGTGGCGCAGGAACATAACCCGTATATCGATCTGGTGCCGCCGCAGGGTGTGAAGCTGACACCGCGTCATTACTCTTACCTGAAAATTTCCGAAGGCTGCAACCACAGCTGTACCTTCTGCATTATTCCGGATATGCGCGGCAAGCATGTCAGCCGTCCGATCGGTGATGTACTGGATGAAGCCAAGCGTCTGGTGGCGGCAGGCACCCGTGAACTGCTGGTGATTTCGCAGGACACCTCGGCTTATGGTGTGGATCTGAAATACCGTACCGGTTTCTGGGATGGTAAGCCGGTTAAAACCAAGCTCTACGACCTGTGCAAAGAGCTGGGTGAACTGGGTGCCTGGGTGCGTCTGCACTATGTGTACCCGTACCCGAGCGTGGACGACATCATGCCTTTGATGGCCGAAGGCAAAATCCTGCCGTATCTGGATATCCCGTTCCAGCACGCCAGTCCGCGTATCCTGAAGCTGATGAAGCGTCCGGCTCATGCCGAGAACACGCTGGAGCGTATTCATAAATGGCGTGCCCAGGTACCGGATCTGGTGATCCGTTCCACCTTTGTGGTCGGCTTTCCTGGTGAAACCGAAGAAGATTTCCAGATGTTGCTCGATTGGCTGGAAGAAGCGGAACTGGACCGCGTTGGCTGCTTTAAATACAGCCCGGTGGAAGGTGCGAAAGCCAACGATCTGCCGGATCATGTGCCGGAAGAGATCCAGCAGGAGCGTTTTGACCGCTTTATGCAGGCGCAGCAGGCCATCAGTGCACGTAAGCTGCAGCGTAAAATCGGCAGCCGCATGACGGTGATTATCGACGAAGTGGATGAAGAGGGCGCGGTTGCCCGTTCCGCCGCCGATGCGCCGAACATTGACGGCATGGTGTATCTGAACGATTTCTTCGATTGCCAGCCGGGCGATTTTGTTGAGGTTGAAATCGAGCACGCCGACGAATACGACCTGTGGGCATCACCGGTGGCCTGATGCCTATTTGAAAACATGATGATCTTATAAAGTCCCTTTATAGGGACTTTATTTTGTCTTTTAGTTATTAATGTCCTGTTTTTGGGTCTTTATAATGTGTTGACTTTAATGTTACCTGATGGGATCTTAGTGTTCATTACTGGTCTTTAAGTCCCTTTTGGGTAGCTTTATGTCGTCTGTATCGTCTTATTTCGATCTGTCTCCTGCCGCCCTCAGTGAACTGCTGGGTGAACGGCTGAAACTGGCACGGCTGAATCAGGATCTGACTCAGGCTCAGGTTGCTGAGCAGGCGGGTGTCAGCCGTAAAGTCGTGATCAATGCCGAAAAGGGCAAGGCATCGCTGGAAGTCTTTGTTGCTCTCCTGCAGGCGCTGAATCAGGTGTCGCAGCTGGATCAGTTTCTGCCGCCGCAGACCTTATCGCCTCTGCAGCTGGCAAAGCTGCAGGGTAAACGCCGCCAGCGGGCTTCAGGTCTGGGTCTGGATTTTGTGCAGGGGCAACAGGCGGCTGATACGGGGCCGGCAGGGGAGGACGGCTCATGGTGATGGAGGCGATCCGGGTGCAATATGCCGAAGGTGCTGTTACCCATTCTGTAGGAGCGGTCAGCTTTGATACCACTACCGGGCAAGGGGCATTCGAATACAGTCCGGAATTTATCCGCAGCGGCATCGAGCTGGCACCTCTGACAATGCCTCTGGCGGCGGGTGTCTATCGGTTTCCGCAACTCGGCTTCGCCACCTTTAAAGGCTTACCCGGTTTAATTGCCGACTCACTGCCGGACGATTTTGGTAATGCGGTATTAAATGCCTGGGTTGCCAGTCGCGGTAAGCGCCCGCAGGACATCACGCCATTGCAGCGTCTGCAGTACACAGGTAAGCGCGGCATGGGTGCTCTGGAATTTGCACCGGCAACACGGCTGAAAAGTCTGAATGCCTCGCAGCAGGTGGAAATTCATGCGCTGGTGGAAATCGCGCAGGATATTCTCGATAAGCGCAGTGATTTTCAGGTGACGCTTGGTCAGCACGGTGCTGATGATAAAGAAGCCATGCTGGCGCTGTTGTCGGTGGGGATGAGCGCTGGTGGCGCACGTCCTAAAGCGGTATTGGCCTTTAACGAGAATTTTACTCAGGCGCGCTCCGGGCAGACCGATGTACCGGCAGGGTTCAGTCATTATCTGATGAAGTTTGATGGTGTCAGTGAGCACAATCAGAATACAGAAACCTTTGGTGATCCTATGGGTTATGGTGCCATGGAATATGTCTATGCGCAGATGGCCCAGGCCTGTGGTATTCAGATGATGCCCTGTTATTTATTGGCAGAAGGTGATCGCCGCCATTTTCTGACCCAGCGATTTGACCGCGCCGGTAACGACAAAATACATATGCAGACGCTTAATGGTCTGGCGCATGTGGATTACAAAAAACCGGGCAGTTTTTCCTACGCCGAATTGTTTGCCGTGGCGCGCCGGTTAAAACTGAGTGCGCCTGAAGCGGAACAGATTCTGCGCCGTATGATATTTAATATCGTTGCCCGTAATCATGATGATCATGCCAAAAATACCGCATTTTTGTACCTTAACCGGAAATGGTCGCTGGCGCCGGCCTATGACCTTGCATACAGCTATAAACCCGGCAGTCCCTGGGTGAACAGCCACTGGATGAGTTTAAATGGCAAGCGTGATGCCTTTACCCGTGAGGATATCTATTCACTGGAAAAGCTCAGTCCGTTGTTCAGTCGTAAAAAACTTAATACGGTTATTGATGAGGTCATTGAGCAGGTTTCGCGCTGGCCGCAGTTGGCAAAAGAACAGGGTGTGCCTTTGTCACTGGTGAATGAAATTACGGCGAATCTGCGGCTGACTTTATGAGTAAAAAAATTCTCCTGCTGTCTGCCTATCGCTCTGACAGTCATGCCAGCTGGGTGAATTGGCTGACGCGGAATTTAGTAGCTGACTGGCGTGTGCTGGAATTGCCTGGGCGTTATTTCCGTTGGCGCATCCGTGGTAATCCGCTGAGCTGGCTGGATGAATTGCCTGAACTTCTGCACGATTGGCAACCTGAGCGTATTCTGGCCACCTCGATGGTGGATATCGCCACTATTAAGGGCTTGTTTCCGCAATTGGCGGCGGTACCGGTCAGTTATTATTTTCACGAAAACCAGTTCGCGTATCCGCAGGGGGAAGGTCAGCACAACTCGGTTGATCCGATGATGGTACAGCTGTATGGCGCGCTGGCGGCCGATGAATGCTTATTTAATTCGGATTTTAATCGCCAGACGTTTTTAACCGGTGTGGATGCACTGTTAAAAAAACTGCCGGATTGTAAACCGTCCTCGTTATCTGATCGTCTCAGAAAAAAATCAACCGTGCTGCCGGTGCCGGTTAATTCCGTGGCTGCCGGTAAAAAAATCCCCGGTCTTATTGTCTGGAATCACCGCTGGGAATACGACAAAAAGCCTGAGTCGTTTTTACAGTTACTGCAGGTACTGAAAGCTCAGGGCGTTGATTTTAAACTGGCGCTGCTGGGTGCGCGGGCGCAAAAAATACCGGCGGCATTAACCCATATCCGCAATGAGTTTTCTGCACAGATTCTGGTCGATGCTATGGTCAGCCGTGCTGATTATGAATACTGGCTGGGTGCTGCTGAAGTAGTTGTCAGTACGGCCATCCATGAGTTTCAGGGGTTGTCGGTGCACGAAGCGGTCAGTGCCGGAGCCGTACCTGTGGTGCCTGATGATTTGTGTTATCGCGAGCAGTATCCGGCGTCTTTACGCTATACGCCGGGGGATATGAATGCGGCGGCACAAATGATCGCCGGCTTGCTGACTGAGCAGTTCAGGCCTTTGCCTGAGGTGAAAAGTTCTGCCGATGCCTGGCGGCAATGGTTACGTTATTGCTGAGCCAGCAGGTCGTACAGCGCTTCGAGAATTTTGCTCAAATTGCCATCCATGTCCTTGGCTTTTCCCGCCATATCATCCAGCCTGGCGGTCGTCTGATTCGCCAGTTTCATGAGTTTTTTCTCCTGATCCTCTTCAAGGCCAAGGCTGAATAACATGCCTTCGAGGCGAATCACCATGTCGCTGACGGTGTTGGTGACGCTTTCGGTATAGGCATTAATATCATTACTGGTCAGGCGGATGTTGTCTTCAGCCAGGGCAATCAGGTCACGCAAAAATTGTGTACGCTGCTGGCTGAGATTGGACTCCGCAGCAATGGACTGCGCGCGGCCATTGGCAATATCGGCGAGCACCGCCAGATGGTCTTTGAGGCGGCCATAGCGGGCTTCATCGTCTAGGGGCATATTCTTGATCAGAATAATCACCATGCCGCTGTGAATAACGGTGCGGACACCCAAATGGGTAATCCGCTGGTCGACATTGCGGAATTTCATCAGAACTTTTGCCTCCATCGAACCTGCGGTGCAACCCAGCAGAACCGGTTCCGCTTCGTCAATCAGCACGCAGCAGTTGAGGCCGAACTGAGCTGCGACTGTCATAATGGCAACGGCGAGGGCGCTGCCTTTCTGAATGGCCTGAACTTCTTTTACAAAATGGATAATCTGGCCCAGCTCACTGGAGCTGGTCATGGCTTCCATCGCCACATTCATGGCTTCGTGCGATTGTGCAATGGCCTGCTTGCGTGACAGGCAACGCTGCAGATGAAACTCAATCTTTTCCAGCAGCAGGGTGCCGTCAATGGGCTTGGTCAGGTAATCATCGGCGCCGGCTTCAAAACCGGCAAGGCGCTCTTCGGCACTGTCTCTGGCAGAAACAAATATCACCGGAATGGTCGCGCTGCGCGCCGTTTTACGGATTGTCAGGCAGGTATGGTAGCCACTGATTCCCGGCATGTTGATATCCAGCAGGATCAGGTCCGGCTCTTCCTGCTCCAGCATGCTCAGGCATTGTTCCCCTGATTCAGCTTCGCTTATACGGTATTTGTCTTCCAGTAGGCTGCGCAGCAGCAGGCGGTTGTCGGCAGCGTCATCGACGATATAAATCAGTGGTTGGGGTGTCATGCGTTTTCTCCATTACTACGGCTGTATGGCTGATCCCTGGCCGGAGGCCTTACTTTCTGGCTCGCAGTTAACGGGTGGACGTTATCTCTCAGTCTAGACGCGGAAGACGAGGGGGCAATGTTAGGGCTGGCATCTGCGGATTTGCGTGGTTTTACAGCAGGTTATGGCGGGATAGAAGGCAGAGGGGGGCGGACGACTGCGGTTTTTCCGGATTGTGCGCATTTGCGGGTCTGTTAATGCGGGTTTAACAGACCCGGATTGGAGGTGCTATTTGCTTAAGGCCTCTTTGACCGATGCCGGAAGCTCGCCGTCCCACTTTTTATAGATCGGGAGCAGCTTATTTTCCCGCTCGAGGACAGGCATACGCTCGTTGTAAATATCAATCAGAACCTGCGACAGTGGCGTGTTGGCAAAGCCGATGTAGATGTCGGTGCCTTCGGGCATTTCGTTCATAACGTAGTGCGTCATATCCAGATTGTTGGCGGCTACGGTCGCAGCAATTTCGTCCCACTCATCAATCAGGTAATCAATTTTTCCGGCTTCGAGCAGTTCCAGTCCCAGTGCCGTGGTGCGGTATTCCAGCAATTCAAAGTCACGTTGGTCTGCTTCAATAACATCGTAGTCTTTTATCCAGCCGACATTTTTATTACTCAGGCTGGCCGTGCCATTCCAGGGCAGATTGCGTTTAGCCAGGGTTAATACAGACATGTATTCCACATCGATGGCGTAGTCCGGAAAAAGCAGGTCTTCTTCGGTTTCTTTGTATTCACCGGCAATGGCGTTGTAAACACGGTATTTGGTAACCATCTTCATCGCCCGGTTCCAGGGGACGTTGGCTGTTTTCACCTTAACCTGCGCCGGCTCGTAGATCGCCTTCAGTAATTCCCAATAGAGCCCGGTACCATCAGCGTTGGTAAAACCTTCCCATTCGGGGGCAACCACACTGATCGACTTGATATTTTCACGATTGAAAACTGAATTTTTTTCGGCGGATTCCGCGGCTGCAAACAGGCTGCTGAAAGACAGCAGTAAAAGGATAAGGTACTTGGGCATAAGAAGGCCTTGGCATGAATGATCCCTTAATGGTAACACCTGTGGCGCGGTCTTCTTGTTCAGAGTGTCCGGAATTACAAAATAAAACGCAGAGAACCGAAGTACTTCTGCGTCCTGATTTCTACTGATTTTTTTATTATTTGCGGCCGTTCAGCTCGTCCAGTTTGCGTAGCATAATGCCCATGATCTGTTGATACAGCAGGCTGCCGCTGTGCAGATCTTCGACACCCATGTCGATGCTGGGGTTATCATTAACCTCAATAATAACGGCGCGGTCGCCGCTTTCTTTCAGGTCCACACCATAAAAGCCATTACCCATGCACTTGGCTGCTTTCAGTGCGGTCTTGATGACTTTTCTCGGAACTTTATCGACCGACATTGCATCGGCATTGCCGGATTTATGCGAGCGCGCGCTGTGGTTGTAAATCTGCCAATGGCTTTTGGCCATAAAATAGCGACAGGCGTAAATGACCTGATTGTCCATAATGCCGATGCGCCAGTCGTAATCGGTGGGCATAAATTCCTGCAGCAGTAAAATCGCTGAGCGCTGACTCAGACGCTCGATGCATTCAATCAGTTGTTCGCGGTCTTTGGCTTTTTCCACCCCGATAGAAAACGAACCGTCCGGCACTTTAACAATCACCGGCAAGCCCAGCTCGGCAATCAGACCGTCGAGATCATAGGGCTGGTTACCCATAATCAGACGGGTTTTCGGCGTGTCGACTTCAAAGCGCTGCAGACGTTCGTGCAGATACACTTTATTCGAGCAGCGCATAATGTCGGTGGGACTGTCGATCACCAGCAGGCCCTGATTTTCTGCATTCTGGGCTATCTGGTAGGTGTGATGATCCACGCGGGTGGTTTCGCGGATAAACAGCGCGTCGTATTCGCCAATGCGGGATGCATCTTTCCAGGTAATAAAATCGACATTCAGGCCGAGGTCTTTGCCGGCTTTCTCAAAGGCTTTTAAGGCGCCTTTATTGGATGGCGGCAAGGCTTCTTCCGGGTTGTGCAGAATGGCCAGATCGTATTTAAAACGTTTACCCGAACGGCGGTTACGCCAGATTTTATGGCTGAAGGCATCCAGTGCTTCGGCAAAGCGGGTCTGACCAGCATCGTCCAGATCATCAAGTGAACAGCAGTGCACGCGGCTGATGGTCCATACACCGGGTTGGTGACGGGTCAGGGTGATATCCAGTACAGGAAAACCAAAGGTATCAAAAATACGGCGGGCAACGGCTGCCAGCTCCGGCTGTTCGCTCTGGCCGAAGTAAATGCGTAACGGCAGCTGCTGGCTGTCGGCATCGCGTTTTTTGTAGAGGCTGTCGAGCTGACGTCCGTAGCGCAGTGGCAACGGCTGGCCGGATTCAAAGCTGTTCAGCTCGCGGATGGCGCGCACCGACGGAAATACCTGACCGCCGCGGGCCTCGGCAAGCAGAGAGCCATAGTAGCCTGTGCTCAGGTAGCTGTAGTCGCGGCAAAGATTGATGACGTAGCCGCGGGTCTCGGCAAAGTCGCGCAGGTATTGCTCAATCGCAATCACCTGATTGGTCGGATAAAACGGACTCCAGTCCGTCAGCTGATCGACAAGCACGAGCAAAGGTTTCATAACATATTCCGCAGAATGAGACCGATAAAATAAGGTGGTTGCTGAGCCCGAAAGGGCGTCTGGTCAGACTCCGGATCAACGCTCTGGTTCGTGCCGGATTGCGGCGTAAGAAAAAGGGCAGTCCATCGCCTGACGGTTGTCAGCGTCAGCAGGCAGCGGCACCAGAACAGTGCTGGCTGAAAAATCATAGTATGCAGGGGGCGCGACTTTCGCCAGTAAAAAAATAGCGCTGGCGCTACTTTTTTTCGGCTGAGGTGAAGACTATGCTCAGCGGCATTATCAGACCGTGCGCTATGCGTCCGGCTGATCTTTTCTGGCTCTGAAAATTACGGATTTTTATGCATCCCCGACTGGCGGAAATTAGCGACGTTGCGGCGTTGAGTGCACTTGAAGCGCAGGTATTCAGCGGTGACTGTCTGAATGCGCGGCGCTTTCGCCATTTTATCCGCAGCGAGCACAGTGAGCTCTGGTGTCTGGATCATCCGCAGGGCGGCATTCATGCCTATGCGCTGGTGCTGTTTCATCGCGGCACCTCGCTGGCGCGTCTGTATTCTCTGGCGGTTGCGCCTGAAGCCCGGGGTCAGGGACTGGGGCTGCAATTGCTGCGCTGGGTGGAAGAGCGGGCGCTGGCCCGTCACGTATTATTTATGCGCCTTGAAGTGCGCAAGGACAACGCTGGCGCATTGGCCTTATATGAGCGTTATGGCTACCGCCGGTTGCGTACCCTCAAACAGTATTACGAGGATGGTGCCGATGGCTGGCGTATGGAAAAACACCTGCGCGGTGCAATTCCGGTACCGGATAAAATCCCGTTTTATGCCCAGACCACACCTTTTACCTGCGGCCCGGCCGCCTTGCTGATGGCGATGCGCAGTCTGGATAAAAGCGTGGTGCTTAACCGCCTGCATGAGCTGAACCTGTGGCGCGAGGCGACCACTATTTATCTGACCACGGGTCACGGCGGAACCTCACCGCAGGGGTTGGCTCTGGCGGCGTACAGTCGTGGTTTTGCGGTGCGGTTGTGGCTGTCGGATATTCGCGTGGCGTTTCTGGATGGTGTGCGCAGTAGCCATAAGCGTGACGTTATCCAGCTGGTCGGTGATGATTTTCAGGCGCGCTGTGACAGCGCCGGGATTATTACCGAGGTCGGCACTAAAAGTGTGGATGACCTGCGCCAGGCGCTGGCGGCGGGGTACCGTATTCTGTTGTTAATCAGCACCTGGCGTCTTAACCGCAATAAAGCGCCGCACTGGGTGTGGCTGGTTTCGGTGGATGACCATTACGGCTATATCAATGATCCGGATGTGGATGCCGATCTGGATCAGGTGGCGACCGATAACCTCTATGTGCCGGTCAGCCTCGACAATCTGGCGCGCATGATTCAGTACGGCACGGCACAGTATGGAGCGGCGGTATTGCTCTCTGAATCGCCACAGCCGGTTCAGGAGGCTGCGTGCACGTAAGGCTCGGTACGTTGCGGGTCGTACAGCTCGTCAAATTCCGGCGCGCGCTCTGAGCGCAGCGCCACCCAGCCGGCGACATCTTCACGCCATTCTTCCATTGGCCGTATCAGCGGCGCCGCCAGCATCTTGGCTTCGGTGCCACGGGTTGCAAATACCAGAACCTGTTCCACTTTGTATGCCTGTAATGCCATGCCTGTTGCTCCGCGATTATCTGACTCTGTGCCGGTCGTGAATACTGCGACCGGGCGGCACTTTATACCAGAAGAGAGGCGTTCAGCCTATGCCGGAGCTGTGTACGGGAGGATCTCCGGTCATCAAAAAGCAGCGCAAGTGGCGCGAAAAAACGTAACAAAAACAAAGAGTTCTGCTATATGCTGTACGGCAGTCCCGGATGGACTGCGCTGAATACTCTCCGCTGACAGCGACGTTTTAACGAACGACGACAAAAAGTTAATTAACGACGACAAAAAGAGATTCCATATGCTGAACCTTGTCCGTTTCCGCCCCATTGCATCTGCCAGTGCTGCTGCATTGTTGCTGGCATCATCTGCTGTGATGGCGATGTCGCAACCGCCGCAGTCGCTGAACAGCGAGATTGTATTTACCAACAGCACGCTGGAAACCCTGCAGGTCAGTCTGCAGGGGAATGCCAACGCTGAACTGGTCAGTGCTGAAGTGCCGCCACTGGCAACCCGTACCCTGGCCCGTCTGATCCGTGATGCCGCGACTGACAGCAGTCTGGTGCTGAACCTGAGCTCCGATGCTGATCAGTTTGTATTGCAGCAAAATACTACCGGCCTGAACGTCAGCTTTGCCGCCAGCGGTAATGGCTGGAATCTGGCTGGTCAGAGCGATGACAATATTCACCGTCAGGCCGCGACTATTGAAGGCCGCGCCGCCACGCTGGCGGTTAAAGGCGAAAGTCTGAGTGATGGTGGCATTATCCGTTATGTGCTGCAGGAGCAGGATAATAAGCCTGCCGCACAAGCCCCTGGTGATTTCAGCCTGCTCAGCTACAACATCTGGGCGACCACAATTTTCGGTTCGAAGAAAGTCTCCACCCGCCTGACGCAAATGCCGCAGGTGATGGCTGACTACGATGCGCTGGTACTGACCGAAGTGTTTGATTTGGCAGAAAGCAATGCGCTGCTGGATGAGTTGCGTGCTGAGTATCCGTATCAGACCGGCGATATTTTTAAACTCGGTAAGGTGCTGGGTTCTGGTACCCGTATTCTGTCGCGCTGGCCAATCGTGCTGGAAGATTCACACGCCTACAGCGATTGTGATGGTATTCAGTGTGCGGCTACGCGGGGAGTTATTTATGCCAGGCTGAATAAACAGGGCAAAACCTACCACGTATTTGCCACCCATACCCAGTCGTCCGATGACGATGCCAACCGCAACGCCCGTCTGGCCCAGTTGCAGGAAATGGGGGATTACATCCGCAGCCTGAACCTGCCTGCCGATGAGCCGGTGCTGATGGCCGGTGACTTTAACGTTAATAAAATCGGCCTGCCGCAGGATCGTGATTATCTCGAAGCTGTGCTGAATGCCCGTGAGCCGCAGAATACCGGCCACACGCTGAGTTTTGATTCCAACACCAACCACTGGGCGGAAGCGCCGTATCTGGAATATCTGGATTACACACTGGTCAGCAATGTTAACCAGCCGGCAGTGGGTGCCACGCAGGAAATTATTGCGCCGCGTTCGCTGCAAGATAACCTCTGGGGCGAATGGGATTTATCGGATCATTATGCCGCCCGTGGCCTGTTCCGCTTTGATGACAGCAATGTCGTCCGCAGCGCATTTCCTTATGCCGGTGACGTTGTGCATTTGCAGACTGCGAATGGCCACTTCCTGCGTGCAATGAGCGGCGGTGGCAGCTTTGTCTCGGCGGGTTCATCGCAGGTTGGAACCTGGGAAAGCTTTATTATGGCCAGCCTGGCTGACGGTAAAGTGGCTCTGCAGGCGCGCAATGGCGGTTATGTTGGTCTGGATTCTTACTTGCTGGGCACACTGACTACCGGGCACAGTAAAGACAGTGCAGCAGCACAGTTTGAACTGGTAAACCTCGGTAATGACCGCGTGGCCCTGAAAGCGGATAACGGCAAATATCTGCGTGCCGATTTTGGCGGTGGTGCCGGTGCCAGCGCTGGTTCCGCCGATATTGGTGCTAATCAGACCTTTGTGCTGATTCGCCCATAAAGCGGAGTCTTTAGCAGACATAAAAAACGGAGCAGCAGCTCCGTTTTTTTATGGTTGTCGTTTAGCGTTAACGTTTAAACGGCAGCAGGCTGTGTGCTTGTTGCTCATAAATAATAACCTGAGCTTCTTCTTCCTGCGCAAAGTGCGCAACGGCCTGCTGGAATTCCGGCTGCATTAGCTGGTGATAACTGAAGGTGCTGACCGGCGTAAATCCACGGCTGATTTTATGTTCTCCCTGGGTACCCGGATCAAAGCGCTGCAGATTATTTTTTATGCAAAATTCAATACCCTGATAATAACAGGCCTCAAAATGCAGACCGTCGATATCCTGCTGACAACCCCAGTAGCGACCGTAGAGCGTCGTGTCATCAAAAAAATACAGGGCAGAGGCCAGAAGCTGGCCGTCTTTTTCGGCCTGTACCAGTAACATTTGTCGGGATAAATGCTGGCGGCAACATTGAAAAAACGTTTCGTTCAGATAGCCCTGAGAACGCCGGCGCCAATAGGTTAATTGGTAGCACTGATAAAAAAAGTGTATGTCGGCGGCGCTGATATTATCGGCGGTTTTTTGCACAATATTGATGCCCATGTCCTGCAGGCGCTGGCGTTCTTTACGCACATTTTTGCGCTTGCGGCTGGCAAAGGACTGCAGGTAATGATCAAAACTTATATAGCCCTGATTAAACCAGTGAAACTGACAGCCGCGCCGGCGTACCGGTGGCATTGCCTGCGTGGTTGCGGACTTACAAAGTGTATCCAGCAGCACTTTGTCGCCGGGAGCGATAAAGTTAAGGTGCCAGCCGGATAACTGCTGCGCTGAACAAAATGCCTGTACCGCCTGTAATGCATCCTGCCAGGCCTGCTGTATTTGTATGTCTGACGCAGCGTTATGCAGTAGCCGGGGGCCACTTGCCGGAGTAAAAGGAGCGGCCCATAACAGCTTGGGATAATACTCCAAGGCATAGCGCTGATAGGCTTCGGCCCAGCTCCAGTCAAATACATATTCGCCGTAACTGTGCGTTTTGCGGTAGCAGGGAATGATTATTTCGGCCTCACCCTGAGAATCAAAGCGCACCAGGTACTGTACCTGCCAGCCGCTGTCGTGTTCATGGTCTTCGTTGTTGTTGCCGCTGCTGCCGGAGCCAATGCAGCCACTGTGTTCGAGAGCGGCGAGAAAGCGGTAATCAAGAAAGGGATAATCCCCCGCGCTGTTGCGCTGCAGTTTTTGCCACTGAGTTTCAGGGATGGCACTAATGCTGGTGATCAGGTGGAAATCCTTCATTCAGAGCGATCCGTAGTCTTTGTGGGTTGCATATCAGTATCTGCGGCAGAATATTTGTCAGCTTATCTGTGAAAGCAGTGACCTTGCGCAGTCTCAGGCCTATCATAATGACTGGAATAACTACTGCGGAGGGAATTATGTTCCGTCTTGATGAACGACTGCAATCGGATACCACGCTGATCGGCCGCCTGCCACTGAGCCAGGTGCTGCTGATGAATGACAGCCGTTACCCATGGGTGATTCTGGTACCGGCCCGTAACGATGTGTTTGAAATTTATCATCTGTCTGAAGAAGACCGGATGCAGCTGGCCAAAGAATCCAGCTGGGTGCTGGAAAAAATGGCCGATCATTTTTCTGCCAAATCCATGAACGTCGCCGCGCTGGGTAATGTGGTTGCTCAGTTGCATGTACACCATATAGCCCGTTTCGCTGATGACCCTGCCTGGCCGGGCCCTGTCTGGGGACACAGTCCGGCGGTGCCGTACAGTGCAGCAGCCCTGGAGGAGCGTGTGCATGAGCTGAAGAGTTTATTTTCCAGTCATTTTGTTGAAGACCTGCACGCTGAGGATGACGAAGAAAACAACGTCTATTGGTAATGTCTGAGCCGGAGAAACTATATGATTGTGTTACGCCGTTTTATGAATAACCCGCTCAGAAATTTTAATTATCTGATCGCCTGTGAAGAAACCCGTCAGGCCATTGCCCTTGATCCTCTGGATGGCGAAGGCATGGTGCAATTAGCCGCTGAACAGGGGTTGGATATCCGGCTGATTATTAATACCCACGAGCACCATGATCATATTGACGGCAATCCGGCGGTGCAGGCTGCAACCGGTGCGCCCATCTGGGCGCATAAAAATGCGCTGGGAAAAATCCCTAATCAGGCGCATGGTCTGGATGCCGGTGATGTGATTGAACTGGGTACGTTACGGTTTAATGTGTTGTTTACGCCCGGTCATACACCGGTACATTTATGCCTGCTGGCACCGGTGTCGGAGCACGAACCTGTGCCGGTGTTATTTTCCGGCGATACCTTATTTAATGCCTGCGCCGGTAATTGTTATAACGGCGGTAATGTCGACACTATGTACGATACTTTTGTGTCGCAGCTGCTGCCATTGCCGGATGAAACCTTGCTTTATCCGGGGCACGATTATATGAAAAATAATCTGGCTTTTGCCCTCGACCGGGAATCGGGTAATGCGATGGCAGGTTACTGGGCTGATCAGGTGTCAGCCTTTGCTCCGGATGATATGCCGGTAATGACGCTGGGGCAGGAACGTGAATATAACCCGTTTTTACGTCTGCACGAGCCGCGTATCCGTGAGCGTTTGAAAGAAGAGCACTTTCCGCAGCTGGGTGACAGTGATCGCGATGTATTCCGGGCGCTGCGCAGCCTGCGCGATCAGTGGTAAATAGCGCACTCAGCTCTGGTCAGAGCAATGTGCGGATGCTGTCCGCAACCCCTTCACCCCAGCGGGCGTAGCCTTCAGCGTTGGGGTGATAACCATCTTCTGCCATCCATTGTGGCTGCAGCGGCAAGCTGATCGCCGCATGATGCCAGCCCTGCTTACTGCATAAGTGTCTTATTTGTTTATCCAGTTGCCAGGCGCGCAAACCAAGAAAGCGGTTCAGTGGGGCAGGCAGTGCAGGGAAATCCTGCATCGGCGGCACCTGAGTAAATACAACCTGAGTTCCTGCCGGCAGGTGGGCTGTTTCATGCTGAATAATACGGCGCAGCTGGCGTCGCCATTGGTGAGCAGCAGTCAGGCCAGTGGTGTCATTCACGCCCAGGGTAATCAGCAACAGTGCTTTCTGATATGGCGCTTGCTCCGGGGCTTTATCTTCTTCTGCAATGATGTCTTTTAACTGTGCTGCGCGGATGCCGCTTTGCGCAATCGCCTGCCATTGCACCGCTAATTGTTCACTGGCCAGTGCCCGGGCAATACAGGCGGTGAGGCCATTGCTGATGCTGCTGATACCCACACCGGCGACGGTGCTTTCGCCAATATGACGCAGCAGCAGACTGTGCGGTGGCTGTTGTAATTTCGGTTCAGTGCCAGAGCGTATGCCGCTGGCTTCAGGCAGGCGCAGGGTATTGCGTTTAACGGTTTTTCCCTGATAAATAATCCAGGGCAATACCGGCAGCAATGGCAAATACAGCAGATAGCTGAGCAGTAACGTCAGTCGTGATGTCATGGTGCGCTTTCCAGCAGGCGGTGAATACGTTGTTGCAGGGCAGGAATTGCCTCCTGCTCAAACCAGGGGTGTTTTTTCAGCCACAGCCGATTACGTGGTGAAGGATGCGGCAGGGCAAAAAAATCGTGGGGAAAATCCCGCCAGTGCGCAACGCGTTCGCTCAGGTTGCGATAATCATCGTTTAAATAGTAGTTCTGTGCATATTGCCCGATTAACAGCGTCAGGCGGATATTGGGCATGGCTGCCAGTAACTGCGCATGCCAATGCGGGGCACACTCCGGGCGCGGTGGTAAATCTCCGTTTTTACCTTTTCCCGGGTAGCAGAATCCCATCGGCATAATGGCGACTTTGCTGTCGTCATAAAACACATCATTGCTGATGCCCAGCCACTGCCGCAGTCGCTGGCCGCTGGCGTCGTCCCAGGGTATTCCGCTGGCGTGAACTTTGGTTCCGGGTGCCTGGCCAATAATCAGCAGACGCGATGTTGCCGCCGCGCGGACAACCGGGCGTGGCCCAAGTGGCAGGTCAGCAACACAGCGGGTGCAATGTTCAATCTCGTTGAGCAGTGGAATTAACTCAGACATGTTCAGCGGCCAATGGCAGGTATCTGTGCATGGTGGCGTGTTCCGGAGCCAAAATCAAAAAACAGACCGGTGAAGTTCCGGGCAAAAAAAAGCGGCCGGTGTAAACACCGGCCGCTTAACGATGTGCCGGCTGCCCGGAAGCGCACCAGCCATTGCTGCATGGGCAATGGATTACATCGCCATGTCTTTCAGTTTCTTCAGTGGCAGAACTTTAACCTTGGTGCTCGCAGGCTTAGCTGCAACATCCATGGTTTCACCCGGACGGAATGGGTTCGGCACATTTTTGCGGGCTTTTTGCGCAGGTTTTTTGATGGTCTTGATTTTCAGCAGGCCTGGCAGAATGAATTCACCAACGGCACGTTTTTTCACGTGACGTTCGATCAGAACGGTCAGCTCTTCCAGTACGGCGTTAACGTCTTTACGGGCCAGACCAGTTGTTTCTGCGATTTCGTTCAGCAGTTGGGTCTTGCTGTATTTTTCAGCAATAGCAGTGGTCTTACGTGCTGCCGGTGCGGCTGCCTTGGCAGCAGGTGCTTTGGCTACGGCTTTTTTAGCCGCAGGCGCTTTAGCGACGGCTTTCTTTGCAGGTGCTTTGGCTACGGCTTTTTTAGCCGCTGGTGCTTTGGCAGGGGCTTTGGCAACCGCTTTTTTCGCAGGAGCTTTCGCCGCCGGAGATTTTCTTGCAGCCATGGTCTGATCCTTTTGGTTTTGTTGTTCCGGGTTCGGGCTTCTCCGTGGCAGGCTGACGTTGAGATGCTGCATATTATCGGAGAGGCCAGAGAATTCTTATGTAAAAAAAAGGGCGAGGCAAGCACCTGAGCCCTGTTTTTTCGGGGTTTTTCGTCACAAAACGTGATTTGCGACTATCTGATACGGTTTTTTGCGGAAATTCACCGGTCTTTTATGCCAGCTTTTTCAGTACCCAACCGAATATGCCACTGTAGCGCACCGGGAACCAGCGTTGAATACGGTCCATCAGGCGGGCGTCAGCACCGATCAGAATACGGCGTTTTTGCTGTTTTACCCCGCTGAGAATCACATCAGCGGCTTGTGCAGGGGTTGTGCGTGCCATCTTTTCAAACTCTGCAATCTGGGTGGCGTGGTCTTTCTCGCCAGCCAGAGAAGTTTTCATGCGGCCATTGCGGACGATGTTGGTTTTAATGCCGCCGGGATGCACGGTGGTGACAAAGACGTTGGTATCGGCCAGTTCCTGACGCAGGGATTCGGTAAAGCCGCGCACGGCAAATTTGGTCGCGTTGTAGGCGGCCTGGGTTGGCAGGGCAATGATGCCAAAAATACTGGAAATATTAATAATGGCGGCCTCTGGTCGGCTCTGCAGATAAGGCAGGAAGGCTTTGGTGCCGTAGACCACGCCCCAGAAGTTAATATTTACAATCCACTCCATGTCGTCGTAACTCATATTGGCGACGGTTTCTGATAAGGCGACACCGGCATTATTGATCACAGCATCGACCTGACCATGGTCGGCGACTACCTGTGCGGCATAGGCTTCGAATGCATCGCGATCGGCAACGTTCAGGGCGCTGAGGGTTACTTTGCCGTGGCCGCTCAGCAATGAGCGGGTTTCTTCCAGGCCTTTCATATTGACGTCGGACAGTGCCAGGTGGGCACCTTCGCGGCTCAGCTGCTGGGCCAGTGCCCGGCCAATGCCGGAAGCTGCACCGGTGATGACAACAACTTTATTGGAAAATGACTGCATGGGTTTGCTCCGCTGATGTTCTGCTTAAGTGAGGGATGCTCACGGCTGTTATTGTTTTAGGCTGTGCAGACTACCTGAGTGAGGAGGGGGCTCAAGGTGGATTTGTGACGATCCGCAGGGCTTTCTGCCATAACCGGCAGTGCCTTTGCTGCAGGTTGGGCCTGAGGTTGCAGGAATCCGGCTGCTGAGGTATCGGATCGCCGTTAAAATCCGTTATACTGCCCGCCTTTTATTTCCGGCCCGCCTTCTATTTACGGCCTGTCGGCAACTTCATTGACGATTCAGATGCAGGACCAAGCGATGCGCACACATTATTGTGGTGATATCAACGAAACCTTGATCGACCAAACCGTAACCTTCTGTGGCTGGGTGCATCGTCGCCGCGACCACGGGGGCGTGATTTTCCTCGACATCCGTGACCGTGAAGGTCTGGTGCAGGTGGTGTTTGACCCTGACACTGTGGATGCTTTCAATGCCGCTGACAGCGTACGCTCTGAGTTTGTTGTACAGATCAGTGGTCGCGTGCGTGGCCGCCCGGAAGGCACCACCAATGCCAATATGAAAACCGGTCTGATCGAAGTTCTGGGTAAAGAAATCACCATCCTGAACAAAGCAGCAACACCGCCGTTCCCGCTTGATGGTTACAGCGATGTGGGTGAAGAGATCCGTCTGAAGTATCGCTTTATGGATATGCGTCGTCCGGAAATGCAGGACAAACTGCGCTTCCGTTCAAAGGTGACTTCGCATGCCCGCCGTTATCTGGAAGAGCAGGGTTTCCTCGATATTGAAACCCCGATTCTGACCCGCGCAACGCCGGAAGGTGCGCGTGATTATCTGGTGCCAAGCCGTACCCATGAAGGTTCTTTCTTCGCACTGCCACAGTCGCCACAGCTGTTTAAGCAGCTGCTGATGGTCGCCGGTTTTGACCGTTACTACCAGATTGCCAAGTGTTTCCGTGACGAAGATCTGCGTGCTGACCGCCAGCCGGAATTTACCCAGATCGACGTTGAGGCTTCGTTTATTAACGAAGACGACATCATGGGTATCGCTCAGGGCATGATCAAAGAAATCTTCCAGAAAGAACTGAACGTTGATCTGGGCGACTTCCCGCGTATGCCATATTCCGAAGCGATGAACCGTTACGGTTCTGACAAGCCGGATATGCGTATTCCGATGGAAATCGTTGACGTTGCTGAATTCCTGCAGGATATCGAATTCAAAGTCTTTGCTGCTCCGGCCAAAGATCCGAAAGGCCGTGTTGCTGCACTGAAAGTACCGGGCGGCGCTGAGCTTTCCCGTAAGCAGATTGACGATTACACCAAGTACGTTGGTATTTACGGTGCCAAAGGTCTGGCCTGGATTAAGGTCAACGAAATCGAAAAAGGTGTTGAAGGCCTGCAGTCGCCGATCATCAAGTTTATCGGTGACGATAACACCATGAAGATCATGGCCAAGCTGGAAGCGAAGAACGGCGATATCGTGTTCTTCGGTGCTGATAAAGCCAAGATCGTTAACGAAGCGCTGGGCGCCCTGCGTTGCAAGGTTGCTGCCGATCTGAACATGTACACCTCTGAGTGGGCGGCATTGTGGGTTGTTGATTTCCCGATGTTCGAAGAGAACGACGATGGCTCTGTAACTGCACTGCACCATCCGTTCACTGCACCAAGCTGTTCTCCGGAAGAGCTGGAAAAAGACCCGCTGAACGCGCTGTCCCGTGCTTACGATATGGTTCTGAACGGCTGTGAGCTGGGCGGTGGTTCTATCCGTATTCACGATCAGAGCATGCAGCAGAGTGTATTCCGCGCGCTGGGCATTTCTGAAGAAGAACAGCGTGAGAAATTCGGCTTCCTGCTGGATGCACTGAAGTTTGGTGCACCACCACACGGTGGTCTGGCTTTCGGTCTGGATCGTCTGATTATGCTGATGACCGGCGCCAGCTCTATTCGTGAAGTGATTGCCTTCCCGAAAACCCAGTCAGCCGCTTGTGTGATGACTCAGGCTCCGGGTGCGGTTAATAACACCCAGCTGCGTGAGCTGCACATTAAACTGCGTGAAAAGCCAAAAGCTGCGGAATAATTCCGGCAGGCTGATGGATAAAAAAACGGGAGCGCAGGCTCCCGTTTTTTATGCTGCAAGGATATTCATATGGATAAGAAAATAAGTGCCAACCCGGCGTTGCTGTCGTTGTCGGAAGTTGCCAGTGAGGCACATTTGCGGATTCAGCAGGATTTTGCCGATATGAATCCGGTGATCGGGGTCATGCAGGGTATGCGGAGGATGGGGATTCCGGCCGACGTGATGAGTATTGATTGCTTACAGACGCGTAAACGAATTCTTATTGTGTTGCATGATGAACACCCGGGGCTGATTCAATATCAATATACTTTTATTGATCAGGACCCGGGAGATGACTATCAGGCGGTAAAAAATACCGACTTTAACGCAGATGTGTTGTATCACTGGATCAGTGAATACTTTATGAAATGATATTTCTGAGTTTACCCTCTTTCGTACAATTAAGCGCAAGAGGGCGGTCGTTCAGTACATTTTTGCTTCACCGGCCGGACGTTTTTTAAAGCGCTTATGTACCCAGAAGTACTGAGCAGGATAGTGGAGAATGGCTTTTTCCAGCTCCCTGTTCCAGGCTTCGCAGTCTTGTTGCGCATCGTTACCAAAGCCTTCCAGTTCATCACTGAATTCGTATTCGAAGTTACCATCGGCAAGACGATGCATACGCATAAATACCACGGCGGCGCCGCTTTCTCTTGCGATCCAGGTAGGCGTTGACAGGTTCGCGGCCTGAACGCCGAAAAAGGGAGCAAATAAATCAGACTTGCTGAAGTTCTGATCGCAACCGTACCAGGCCATGCCGCCGTCTTTCAGAAACTGAACCATGTCTTTCAGTTCGTATTTGGTAAAACCATGCACATGATGGCGGTGGCGTCCGTTGACAATCATACGGTTAATAACCGGATTGTCATGGGGGCGGTACATATAGCCGAGGGGGTAATCCCGTGCGACCCGGTCGGCGAAAATAGCCAGAATAAAATCGACGGCGGCGAAGTGGCCACCCATGATCAGTACGCCATTCCCTTTGGCGCGGGCGTTAAACAATTTATCCAGACCAATAACCTTTGCTTTGGCCGAATAACCAGACATGTCCCGCCACCAGGGGTGGGAGGCTTCCAGCGCGCCTTTGGTCATTTCCACCATGTTTTCTTCAATCAGTGTTTCTATTTCTGCAGGGGATTTATCCGGAAAGCAGACACTCAGATTGCGGCGGCTTATGCGCGTACGGCTTTTCATTCTTTTGCTCAGCACGCGGCCGAGGCGGGCGCCCATTGCATGTTTGGTTTTAACCGGTAGCCAGGCCAGTGACCACATCAGCAGAACGATAATCCAGGCACTCCAGTATCTGGGTTTCAGCAGGGCGGGTGTAAGTGGAATCAGAGCAGATTTAATCATGTAGCGGTTGTTTTGACGGGTAAAAAAAGGCGGGATTTTAAATCATTCGGAACCTGTTGCTCCATATTAATTCCGGATTTGTTTCCGGGCGAAGGGCTGTATATAAATACCGCAAAAATTTTATGGATAATATCGTAAGGCCTCCCGCAGAGCGGTACGGAAGAAGGGCGATAATGCCGTGGGAGCATTGTTAAAACAAAAGCCGGCAATTACAGGAATTGCCGGCTCGCCTGATCGTGGTTCAGGGCTGAGGAGCTGAACTGCTACAAATGTTCAGCCTTCTGTCTGGCTAATACGGAAAGCTGTTCATCTTTTTTCAGCCATATTTCCGTTACCCATTGCTGGATTTCCAGGCGTAAGGCATCGTCATTCTGATAATCGCCTTTGCTGAAATGCGCAGGAATCGGCAGCTCTTCAATCTGTACCACGGCATGTTTAAAGCGCCCACACATCATGTCCCAGAAGCTTGGAATACCTTGCGGATAATAAATGGTGACATTAGTCAGGGCGCTGAATTTATCCCCCAGTGCCTGAATAGCAAAGGCCAGACCGCCGGCCTTGGGTCTCAGCAGGTGTTTAAAGGGAGATTGCTGGTCACGGTGCTTGGCAACGGTAAAGCGTGTACCTTCGAGGAAATTCATCACACTGGTCGGTGTCAGCGAGAATTTTTCGCAGGCTTTTTGAGTTTCTTTTAAATCATCCCCTGCTTTTTCCGGATGCTTGGCCAGAAACTGTTTGGAATAGCGGCGCATAAAAGGAAAATCGAGAGCCCACCAGGCCTGACCAACAATAGGTACATAAGCCAGTTCTTTTTTAATAAAGAATTTCAGCAGCGGGACTTTGCCGTGATAAATCTGATACAGCACAAAAATATCCACCCAGCTCTGGTGGTTGGCGCTGAGCAGGTACCAGTCTTTTTTACCCTGGCGTGACAGGCCGCGGATATCCCATTGCACGCGGTGAACATGATTGAGCCACCACAGAATGCCGGCCAGCCAGAGGCTGGCGATGGCAGTAATAACAGGATTTGCCAGTTGTTGTGCCTGACGTGCTGGCAGGATGATGCGCAGCAGGATAAAGGCATAAAGAAATACACCAAGAAAAACGGTATGAATCAACAGCGCAAGCGAGCTGATGATACCTGCACAGGTAGTCAGGAAAGTGGGTTTTCCGGCGGAATGTAGTTCAGCTTTGCTCACGTTAGAGTCCGTATCCGGTGGGCGGTTAAGGGTGGTGGCTAATGTTAGATAAAGTGGCGGAGCGCGGCAATCCTATGTTGCGCTGAGGCTGTGTTGCATGCAGGACAATCTGTTGCGCGCTGCCTGTGTTGCTGTGTCAGAAGGAATCTGGGCTTTGGTCATCAATAATCCGGGCTGGAGATTGCTCAGTAAATATCTGGCTCTGTCCGTTACTGTGCGGAAAATAAGCAAGATTGATGATAACGCGCTCATAAAGCCAGTAAATAGCGTCCGGCTCTTCGACCCGGTAACGCTGTTGATAGCGGTATTGCAGCCAGCCATCCTGTAATTGCCATTGAACATAGTCACCGCTGCTGTGGCGCAGACAAATGGCACCATCCTGTTGCTGATAAAACAGAACCCGGTCCAGTTGCCAGCCCTGACTACCGACTTTTTTCAGGCGGAAACGACCATCGGGATAGCGCGAAGACTGGCGGTCGTCGCCATGAATGTCGAGGCGTAATTGCTGGCCATTACCGAGTGGAATATGCGGGAGTTGTTGTATGGATGCGATCGCGCTGCGTTCAGGCTGGCTGTGTCTGAGTGATGCGTAGGGTTCACCGCGCTGCGATTTTTCCCATTGCTGACAATGAATCTGAACCAGATATGCACCCATAATATTGTCCGTTGGCCTGGCTGGCCTGATAAGCAGCGAATGATTGAGCGCATATTAACAGAAAGTTTGGCGGGGATAGAAAGTATGGCGGGGATAGAAAGTATGGCGGGGATAGAAAGTATGGCGGGGTTGGAGGGGCGACAAAGGCGAGGACAAACCGGGCCATAAGGCCCGGTGTGGTTTGTATTATTGGCTGGTTACCGTTGCGGCAGACTGAGGGTTTTTCAGGGGTTTGTAGGCCAGCTTGCCGTGCATGGTGCGTGCATTTTCCAGTGGCAGGTTGTAGTCGAAACTGAACAGGTCACAGCTGCTGCAGTAAGTTTCGCCTTCCATCTGGCTGCCACTCATGCCAATCACCGTGTCGAAGACAAAGTCATTAGGGTAGTACTGGCCGAGGTTGTGGCGCAGGGCTGCGGTTTTATCAGAATTTTGCTGCTGATAAGCCTTTGATAACCAGATCAGGGTCGGAGACTCGACCATATCGAAGGAGAAGTTTGCACTGGAGTGGCCGACGCCGCGCTCAATGTCTTCGGAATGATCGGCAAAGTACAGCAGGCCGCCAATGCCGTCATTGCCCAGAGCACTCTGCAGATCGTCGATCAGAGTGCTGACAACATGGTCGTTGTACAGAATGCTGTTGTCGTAGCACTCACGGGAGTGGCCGAGTCCGCCTTTGAATATGTGCGAGTACAGGGCATCCAGCGGAGCCACTTTGTAGCGTTTGTATTCTTCCGGGTAACGCTCACAGTAATCGGTGTGGTTGCCCATCAGGTGAACAAATATCACCTGATTTTTACCCGCATCGCGTTGCGCCAGAATATCTTTATAGAGTGGCAAAAGAACGCCGTCCGGCTGATGATTTTTGTGCGACATGCTGTGAAATTCAATATCGAAGGTCAGCTGTACATCCTGCGCTTCTTTGGCAATCAGGCCGAGGATCATGTCATAGCTGTTGGACAGTGGCTGGTTACCCAGCCAGTGAGTCACAAAGCCAGCTTCGTTCATCAGTTCAACAATGCCCAGTGACTGGGTGTAGTGTTTATCATTTTTCTGATTGGCTGCGGTCAGGGCGTGGGACAGGGCTGCCATAGTGCCGGGATAATTGGAGAAAGAATTATCGGCAATAAACAGGTTGCCCTCATCTTTCAGGCGCTGCAGGTTAGGGGTGGTGTCCAGCTCATAGCCGTAGACACCCATATGGTGTTTGTTCAGGGATTCACCGACAACAACCACATAGATCTCTCCCTGGCCTTCCTTGCTGATGCGGTAGTCTTTCTTGATATTGCGCTGGCTGAATTGCGCCATGCGCTCTTTGGTTGTGGTCATTTCTTTCTGATAGCTGACGTAAACATCTACCGGGTAGGTAAATAAGCCCTTTTCCAGCGGTGCCAGAGCAATCATCAGTATGCCCAGCAGAACATAGGTTGTGGCAGTTTTTATCGGCAGGGTTTTACGATCATTGCCAACATTGTGTTTAACGATCCAGACAAGGATGGCAACGGCCAGCAGCAGTGGTATTACTGACATTACGGATGTGAAGCTGGCGAGATATTCACTGGCTTCTGCACTGGTCGTCTGGAATACGGCAATAAAGCTGTCTTTGTTCATTGCACCGCCCACGACCTGATAGTGCAGCAGGTAGGCAAGGGGGCCCAGCAATGGCAGGGCAATCAGCAGAAAGCCAAGAAAACGGCCGGCAAGAGTGCGCATGGGCAGAGCCATAAACAGGCTGGTTGCGATAGCGAAGACCAAAAGGTCGGTAACCGCACCGTAAGGGTAGATTTTACCAACGGAGATAATCGCAAGAATGACGCTGACAATTGCGAATGCGAGCATCAGACGGCTGACGCGGGGCTGGTTAAGAGCGGTGCCGCGTTTGATCAGTTGTGTCCATATGTAGACCGTCAGACCAACAAAAAGGAGTTTTACCGGAATTAAAGGAAATAAAGCTGACATGGTGCCCCTTTGGATTGGAAGTGTTGTCCGTAACGGGTATTGGAGCGCGGAATGTAATGAAAATGTCACCGGATTGCAAAGAAATGATCGTTCGCTTTTCGGGCTTAATAATGTGTCCGGGATTCAGCACCGGTTCAGTGACCAGCAGAGCTTGCCGCTCAGAGGGGCAACCATGAAAAACCCGGCCTGAGCCGGGTTTTTCAGTGATCAACCGCTCGGGTTAATTACTTGTCTGACACGATAACAGCAGTCGCTGCTTTTCTGGTGTACTCGTCCATCTTGTCGAAGTTCAGGTACTTGTAGATGTCGGCAGACATGCTGTCCAGCTTGTTGGCGTATTCCATGTATTCTGCGGTGGTTGGCAGTTTACCCAGAATCGCACCTACCGCAGCCAGTTCCGCAGAGGTCAGGTACACGTTGGCACCATCACCCAGACGGTTCGGGAAGTTACGGGTAGAGGTAGACAGTACGGTAGTGTTCGGAGCTACACGTGCCTGGTTACCCATACACAGAGAACAGCCTGGCATTTCGGTACGGACACCGGAAGTGCCATAGATGTTGAAGTAACCTTCTTCCATCAGCTGAGCTTCGTCCATCTTGGTTGGCGGAGACATCCACATACGGGTGCTCAGACCACCTTTGTGCTGGGACAGCAGCTTACCCGCAGCGCGGAAGTGACCAATGTTGGTCATACAGGAGCCGATGAAGACTTCATCAACCTTGTCGCCGGCCACTTCGGACAGGAACCTGGCATCGTCCGGGTCGTTCGGGCAGCACACGATAGGCTCTTTGATATCAGCCAGATCAATTTCGATCACGTGGGCGTATTCGGCATCTTTGTCAGCACGCATCAGGCCTGGGTTCGCCAACCAGGCTTCCATGGCTTTTGCACGACGTTCCAGAGTACGGGCGTCGCCGTAGCCTTCAGCGATCATCCAGCGCAACATCACGATGTTGGAACGCAGGTATTCAGCCACCGATTCTTCCGACAGGTTGATGGTACAACCGGCGGCAGAACGCTCAGCAGAGGCGTCAGACAGTTCGAACGCCTGCTCAACCGTCAGGTTTTCCAGACCTTCGATCTCCAGAATACGGCCGGAGAATTCGTTGATCTTACCTTTCTTCTCAACGGTCAGGATGCCTTGCTTGATACCGTACAGCGGAATGGCGTGAACCAGATCGCGCAGGGTAATACCTGGCTGCATTTTGCCCTTGAAGCGCACCAGTACCGATTCCGGCATATCCAGTGGCATAACACCGGTTGCTGCGGCGAACGCAACCAGACCAGAACCCGCCGGGAAAGAGATACCCATAGGGAAACGGGTGTGAGAGTCACCACCAGTACCGACCGTGTCAGGCAGCAGCATACGGTTCAGCCAGGAGTGGATGATACCGTCGCCCGGACGCAGAGCCACACCACCACGGGTCTGGATAAAGTCAGGCATGGTGTGCTGCATTTCAACGTCAATCGGCTTCGGATAAGCGGCCGTGTGACAGAACGACTGCATCACCAGATCCGCCTGGAAGCCCAGGCACGCCAGGTCTTTCAGTTCGTCACGGGTCATAGGCCCCGTGGTGTCCTGAGAGCCTACAGTCGTCATTTTAGGTTCGCAGTAAGTGCCCGGACGTACGCCCTGGCCTTCTTCGAGACCACAAGCCTTACCCACCATTTTCTGCGCCAGAGTGAAGCCTTTGGTGCCTGCTTCAGGGTCAACCGGCAGACGGAAAGTGTCGGTTGCGCCCAGGTTCAGGGCAGCACGGGCCTTAGTGGTCAGACCACGACCGATGATCAGCGGGATACGGCCGCCAGCCTGAACTTCGTCCAGGATGACATCGGATTTGAATTCGAATTCGGAGATAACGTCACCGGCTTCGTTCAGGATTTTGCCTTCGTATGGGCGGATATCGATCACGTCACCCATGTTCATTTTGTCGACAGGGGCTTCGAATACCAGAGCACCGGCATCTTCCATGGTGTTGAAGAAGATAGGAGCCACTTTAGAACCGATACACACACCGCCACCGCGCTTGTTCGGTACGCCCGGGATGTCGTCACCGAAGAACCACAGCACCGAGTTGGTGGCAGACTTACGCGAAGAACCGGTACCCACAACGTCACCCACGAAGGCAACCGGCAGACCTTTGGCGCTGATTTCAGCAATCTGCTTCATCGGGCCGGTTACGCCGTGCTCTTCCGGAGTCAGACCGTCACGGGTCATCTTGTAAGCAGCGCGGGCGTGCAGCGGGATATCAGGACGTGACCAGGCATCCGGAGCCGGAGACAGGTCGTCGGTGTTGGTTTCGCCGGTGACTTTAAACACGGTCATTTTGATGGATTCGGCAACCTTGTTGCGCTTGGTGAACCATTCAGCGTTGGCCCAGGATTCCATCACTTCTTTGGCAACGGCATTGCCGGCGTTCATTTTGTCCTGTACGTCGTTGAACGCATCAAACATCAGCAGGGTGTGCTTCAGTTCTTTAGCAGCCAGCGGAGCCAGTTGAGCGTTGTCCAGCAGCTCAACCAGCGTGGCGATGTTGTAGCCACCCTGCATCATGCCCAGCAGCTGAATCGCCTTTTCTTTGGATACCAGCGGAGAAGTCGCTTCATCTTTGATGATGGCCGTCAGGAAGGCGGCTTTTACGTAGGCGGCTTCGTCAACACCCGGTGGAATGCGGTTTTCCAGCAGATCAACCAGAACGGTTTCTTCGCCAGCCGGTGGGTTTTTCAGCAGCTCAACCAGAGCAGCAGTCTGCTCAGCGTTCAGTGGCTTGGGCGGAATATTCAATTCAGCACGTTCAGCGACGTGTGCGCGATAAGCTTCTAACACAGCGGTATCCTCATCGTTAACAAGTTAGATTCTGCACGGTCCGTTCATTCATCGGGGTGAATGATAGCTCCTCGCTCTGATTCTAACAGTACTGCCGGGTTCAATACCCAGAGACAAACGTCGATATGTGAACAGGCAAACGTCGATAATGCGCAGAGCAACGCTAGGCAGAAAGCGGTCTGCAGCGCCTTGAGAATGGCCGCTCACCACCGGCCTTAGGAGCGGGTTTGCCCGCGACAAACTTGTTGGAATTCACAGCTCGTAGGAGCGGGCCATACCCGCGAATAAGGTTATTGGCATCCACCGTTGGTAGGAGCGGGCCATGCCCGCGATGCTGTGACACCTCGATACGAGCCCGAACCCAGTACTTTATACCTAGACCGTAAAAGTAAGTTTTCTGTTATTAATAACGACAGGCAGTCTGAGCAACAGGGTCAAAGCGACAGCTTTACCAAGCGAAAGGTTTGCTGGTGCAGAAAAACCGAATTAACCGGTGTACGTGTTTTTCTGGGGTGTTTTTAAGGGGCAGGCGACATTTCGAATCAGATCAACTGGTTGCTGAAGAAGCCTCGGAAAAGTTTGCCGGAGTTAATGTGCGTGTACACTAATAAAGCTGTTAGAAGTCAAGGAGATATCGTGCAAAATCCATTAATTATTTTCAGACTTGGTTGGATGGATGATTACTCCGGTAAAGGAGAAATCATTGGAGGTGGCTCTCACATTAAAGAAAATGGTGAGGGCGGTGAAATGTGGAACTTCCGAGAAGAAGCTGGACGATACTACGGTTATGTAATGTCCAGAAACTTCGCAGGAATTGACCTTAATCGAGTTTCCAGTGAATCTTCGTGGGAAGAAGGAGAAGAACTCGATGATGTTGATATTGTTTTCATTTCTACCCATCCAGATGGTGGACAGTTTGTTATAGGTTGGTATTTAGGAGCAACTATATATCACAAAGAATATCGCAAACGTAGGGGAGTTAAAAGTAAAGGCGATTGGAACAATATAGAGTACCTATCTGAAGTAAGCTCTGATAATGCGACCCTTTTACCAATTTCAGAAAGAGCTTTTTCAATTCCTCAAGGAAAAGGCTTTCCTGGAACTTCAAATGTTTGGTATGGGGATGATAAATCTCCTCATATAGAGGATTTTAAAAAAGAAATTATAAATTATATAAGTCGCTTTAATAAAAAGAACAATTCATTTCCTAAAAGACCAAAACCCAATAAAGATCTTATTCTGGCGATAGAAAAAGCAGCTATAGAGCTAACATGGGATCACTACGAGTCACTTGGGTATAAAGTCATCACCGTAGAAAAAGATAATGTAGGCTGGGATTTAGAAGCCGCTAAAGAATCTGAAAAACTACTGGTAGAGGTTAAAGGGCATAAGGGCAATGTAATTCAATTTGAACTAACACCAAATGAATATATTCAACTTCAAAATAACTCTGAAAACTATCGAGTTTGTGTCGTAAGAAACGCCCTTGACAACCCTGACCTAATTGAGTTCTATCCAACTGAGGATGAAGAATGCTGGTACTTAGAAGAAGTCGATGGAACTGAGATAGTTAGGTTGCAAGAAAAAATAGCGGCAAAGGCCGTGCAAATTGGTTTCTAACAAGAAAATCCAGGTGACGCTTACGGCGCACCTGATTTCGGCGTTATAAATTCCGAGATTGAACCGGTTTTCCCTGAGCCAAGTCCTCTCATTACCAGAGTATTCCGCGGAAGGTTATATCAAAACCTAAAAAACCGGCTCCTCTTGCGAGTGCCGGTTTTATTTAGCTAGTCAGTCAGGATGCCTGGCCGAACCGATGTGCCTTTCTTAAGAGCGCCTTTGTTAGCTGTTAGCCGCGATAATGTCGCGCAACACCATCGGCAGAATGCCTTTGTGGCGAATCTGCTCCAGTTCAGACGAGGTATCGACACGAGACAGTAGTTTGTGCTGTTCGCTTGAACCGTCTTTACGCTTGATCGTCAGCATCACAGAACCCCGTGGTGTCAGGCTATCAATACCGGCCAGATCGAAGGTTTCAGAGCCATCCAGATTCAGGGAACCCAGCGTCACGTCTTCCGGCAGTTGCAGTGGCAACACGCCCATGCCGACCAGGTTGGACTTGTGAATACGCTCAAAGCTTTCGGCAATAATGGCTTTAACACCCAGCAGAGCCGGGCCTTTGGCCGCCCAGTCACGGGATGAACCAGTGCCGTACAGCTTGCCGCCGAATACAACCGATGGCGTGCCTTCCTGCTGGTAGCGGGATGCGGCGTCGTAAATCGACATTTTTTCCGCTTCGCCGTTGGCGTTGTAGTAATTGGTGACCGCACCGGTTGTGCCCGGCAGCATCAGGTTTCGGGCTTTTACGTTGCCGAAGATGCTGCGCAGCATCACGTGGTGGTTACCACGACGCGCACCCAGTGAGGTCAGGTCGTTGGCGTCCACGCCGATCGACATCAGGTACTCACCCGGTGCTGAATCCGGGCGGATACGGCTCACTGGCGAGATATGGTCGGTGGTGGTGTTGTCATCACACATCACCAGCATACGGGCGCCGCTGATGTTGTTCAGTGAATCCTGCGGAGTTTCCAGAGCGAAGCCATCGAAGAACGAGATTTCCTGAATGTAGCTCGATTTCTCGTCCCACTGATACACAGGGCCAGTCGGTGACTCCAGCTTCTGCCAGCTTTCCGGGCCAGCGAGTGAGTTTTCGTAGGTTTCGCGGAAGGCGGTTGGGTCCATGCACTCGTGCATGGTCTGGGTGATTTCGGCGTTGCTTGGCCAGATATCTTTCAGGAACACATCATTGCCCTGAGCGTCTTTGCCCAGCGGTTCTTTGGTCACATCGATATTCACATTACCGGCGATGGCCATGGCAACAACTAAAGGAGGTGACATCAGGAAGTTGGTATCAACATCCGGGTGAACACGGCCTTCGAAGTTACGGTTACCCGACAGCACGGAAGACACAATAATGTCGTGGTCACGCAACGCAGCTTCAATACTCGGTGCCAGTGGGCCAGAGTTACCAACACAAGTCGTACAGCCGTAACCTGCGGTGTTAAAGCCGAGGGCATCGAGGTGTTCCTGTAACCCGGCTTTGGTTAAGAAGTCGGTTGCTACCGGTGAGCCGGGTGCCATTGAGGTTTTTACGCCGTCCGGCACTTTCATGCCCAGTTGGTTGGCTTTTTTCGCCAGCAGGCCAGCGGCAATCAACAGGCCCGGGTTAGAGGTGTTGGTACAGGCGGTAATCGCGGCAATTACGATGTCGCCGTCTTTTAAGGTGCGCTCTGGCAGCGACTGGAAGATACCGGCTTCGTCGGCTTTAACCGGCGTGACGGTCACTTCTTCCGGGGTACGTGAGCCTGCAGTCGCGGCTTGCTGGAATACCTTGCCGATATCGCCCAGCGGCAGTCGGTCTTGCGGTCGTTTTGGCCCGGCGACAGACGGCTCGACGGTCGACAGATCCAGATGCAGCAGGTCGGTGTAGCGCGGCAGTTTCTGGCCCGCTTTCCACGCCATATTCTGCGCCTGGTAATAGGCCAGCGGCAGGTCGCCGTCGCGGCCGGTGGCTTTCATATAGTCGGCGGCGATTTCATCAAACGGGAAGAAACCCATGGTGGCGCCGTATTCCGGCGACATGTTAGCGATGGTCGCACGGTCTGGCAGTGACAGATTAGCGCTGCCTTCACCCACGTATTCCACGAATTTACCAACCACACCGCGCGGGTATTTGCGCAGCATTTCAGTGATGGTTAATACCAGGTCGGTAGCGGTAACGCCTTCGCGCAGGGCGCCGGTCAGCTCAACACCAATGACTTCTGGTGCGAGCATTTCCATCGGCTGGCCCAGCATAGAAGCGCCGGCTTCAATACCGCCCACACCCCAGCCAACAATACCCAGCGCGTTGGCCATCGGCGTGTGGCTGTCCATACCGATCAGCGTGTCCGGGATCATCAGCTGGTCTTGTTCTGATGAGCCCTGCATCAGATAACCCTGAGCCAGATACTCCAGGTTCACCTGATGCACGATGCCGGTTTGCGGCGGAATAATGCGGATGGTGTTAAACGCCTGCGCACCCCATTTAAGGAAGGCATAACGCTCTTTGTTACGGGCAGCCTCCAGCTCGCTGTTAATGCGCAGCGACGCCGGGCTGCCGGTGTTGTCCATGGTGACCGTGTGGTCGATCACCAGATCGGCACGCACCAGAGGTTCGATAATGGCCGGGTTCAGGCCCATACGCTGTACCGCAGAGCGCATCGCCGCGAAGTCGACGATAGCAGGCGTACCACTCAGATCGTGCATGATCACACGACCGGCAGTGAACGGAATTTCTACCGGCTCTTTACCCTGATGCTCAGGCCAGTTACCCAGCGCCTGCAGTTGCTCAACCGTGATGCCGTTTTTGCCGACATTACGCGCAATACCCTCAAGGATAGGGCGCAGAGAAAACGGCAGATCATCCAGATTGATGCCGAAGCGTTCTGCGGTGTCTGGCAGGCTGTGAAAACGATGAGACGTGCCTGGCAGAGTCTTAATCGAGCTTGAAGGGTCGAAATGGGTAGGTGATGTCATGCTGGATTCCTGGCAGGTTGTTGAGTGCAGGGGTGGCAGAAGCCTGAATTGTCAGCAATTCTAGCGACATGAAGGGCTAAAGCAAGGTTTTTGACTGCCGCTTTAGTCGGATTGTATACAATCTTGGCCTTGGTAGTGCATCAAAGGCCGTAGGAGCGGGCCATGCCCGCGATGCTGCCAGTCCTTGTTGCGAACGTCGGTCGGAGAATGAAGCCGCAGTACAAGCCTCAGGAACGAAAAGTGGCCGGTAAGACAGGTACTGTGCACCGCCAGCAGGGGGATCGCTATGGCACGGACACCGATGTTTTATTGTTTCATGCAGTTACGAATCTGGTACTTTAGACCTAGACTATTAAAGTGAGTTTTCTGTTACTAATAACGGCAGGTCGTCTGCGCAACAGGCTATAGCGAAAGGTAAACAGCGGAAAGGTTTGCAGGCGCAGAAAAACCGAATGGACAGGCGTGCGCGTTTTTCTGGGGCGCTTCTGAGGGGAAGGACGCTGCGATGTGGGATTTTGCAGAACCATCAGAAGAAGTGAACGAAAGCCCAAAAGGTTCTCGTCGGAATAATGCGTGCGCATACTAATAAGTTGTTAACTTTCAGGAAGAGTTAACCATCTATAGGCAGTAGATTCCGTGTATTTAGAAAGTCTCACCATTAAGAATTATCGAAAATTTCGTTCAATTGACAACACGGTATGCTTCGTCAAACCTGAAGTCATCACGATGGATACCGAAGAGCGGCAACCAGAGTCAGTAATAGCACCCTCCACAACTTTAATTATTGGTAAGAATAATGCCGGTAAGACTACAGTCGTTAAAGCATTAAATATGTTATGCAAGAATGAGCAACCATCTGCATCAGACTTCAATCTGTCCTACTTGAATTGGTTATTTAATCAGTATAAACAAGCTTTTGAAGTAAATAACGATACAATTTTTGAAGGCATTGAGACACCTAATTTAGAGTTCACCTTGACGATTAAAGTGGACTTTGGTGAGGAAGATTTGATGACTCACCTTGCTCCTTTTATGTCGATTAGTGAAGAGGATAATGGAGAATCAGTTAGCGTGCGTGTCATGGCTAAAGTGATTCTTGCAGAAGAATCTGAATTTAAAGAAAAAATTAGCAGGATTTTTAAGGATACTGATTCAAATGGTAATGAATTTGAGGATAAACATCGATTCGATAATTTTTATGCATTGCTTTCGAATGGCATTCGTGCTGATCAAATGGAGGGGAATCTTTACCAAACTGTATTCGTGGGCCATTCTGGAGATTTAATAGATAAGTTTCCCATTAAAAAACTGATAAATATAAAAGAAATTAAAGCTAATCGCCATCTTAAAGAGGATGTGCTTAGTAGTATTTTTAATAAGATAGTTGCTTTTCAGTTTGATAATGATGTTCGCTCTCGCTCAATTTTGGAAGGAAGCATAGAGTCGATTAATGAACAGATATCTGGGAATGTGGGACCTAAAAGTAATGATATTTCGCAGGTTTTGGGTGAAGTAGAAGGGACAGAAAGAGTGGATCTAAGTTTGTCTGGAAATATTACTTATGATGCCCTTATGAAGGGGCTTATAAAATATAATTTCATGGATGGTGATTACTACATTCCTGAAGATCAGTTTGGGTTGGGCTATATCAATCTGTTAAACATTATTGGTGAAATTATTCACTTTGTGGATAGCTATGAAGATAAAAGTCATTTTAGTCGAATTAATCTACTCTTTATTGAAGAGCCAGAAGCATTTATGCATCCTCAGATGCAGGAATTTTTTATTAAACGTATTGATAGTGCAGTAACAAAGGCGCTTGAGATCGCAAATGCGTCTTCAGAAGATACAAAAACACTGCAGTGCCAGATAGCGATCACGACCCACTCTCCCCATATCGTCAATAGTAAGATTCACAGTAGCAATACATTTAATAACCTCAACTATTTAACCTCAATAAACAAATGCACTAAAGCCATAAATCTGACAGATGAGGTCGTAGTTTCGAATGAAGAGAGTGATGCCGACAAAAAGCTTAATTTCATTAAGAAGCACATAAAGTACAAAGTCTCAGAGTTATTCTTCTCTGACGCGATTATCTTTGTTGAGGGCATTACAGAAGAGACTTTGCTAAATTACTATTTGGAAAACCATCCAACTCTTAGCAATTACTATATCTCCGTATTTAATATCAATGGTGCTCACGGAAAATTGTATCTGCCGCTGGCGAAAAAACTTAGCGTCCCTAGCTTGATTGTGACCGATTTAGATATCAAGCGTGCAAAATGTGAGAAGAATGAAAAACACAAAGAAAGTGAATCTTGTGATGTATGTGGCCAGCAAGCTATAAATGGTGATACACCTTGTGTGCCAGGAAACGCCCCAGAGTATACCCAAATAAATAGCCTTAATGGGCGTAGGACAACCAATGCAACCCTTATATCGTTTAATCAACAGCTTAGAAATAAATCCGTTGATGAGGCCGATAAGCTTGATGATATTCAGTTCTTTGAGGATGATAACCTTTATGTTGTGTTCCAAAAGGAGCCAATAGAAGGGCAGCAGGCAACCAGTCTAGAGGAGGCGCTGATTCTAACGAACTACCAAAATGATATTATTAATGGCGTAATTAAAAAATGCAAACGAGATATATATCAGGGTATTTTAGGTAATAGTGAAGCACGTGAAAACTTAATTAGTAACTCATACAAATTACAGAATAAACTCTCGGATAGTAAGAGTGCATTCTCCAATGAGTTGTTATTTAGTCTCCTTTCAGCGGAGGAGGATGATGACATTCCGAACCTGCCAATCTACCTACAAGATGGCTTAGATTGGCTTGTCGCTAAACTGCAAATCAATGATACACCATCATCAAGTGAATTCGATGTATCATCTGATGTGCTAGCTGAAAATACCACAGTTGAAGGTGCAGAGGCGACATCTGATGACGGAGAATGAACGAGTAGAACTTGAAATACAGAATATCATTAATAAGCATGTCGATGATTTCAAAAGCTTTCGTTTTAATGCTGGGGCTGGTGCGGGAAAAACATATGCACTGATAGAAACGCTAAAATATGTTTCCATTAGTAAAATAGCATCAAAAAAAAGCCCACAAAAAGTGGCATGCGTTACATATACAAATGTTGCAGTAGATGAAATTAAGAGGCGATTAGGCAACTCAGAAATAGTGCATGTTTCAACAATACATGAAAGATTGTGGGATATAATTAAAAGAGCTCAACCTCAGCTTTTAATATGTCATAAGGAGAAAATTCTAGAGGTTGTTGAGCAAATTAAACAAGACTTGTTAGCTTCCCATAAGGCGAAGTTCTTTAACGATCTTAATGAAGATCAAAAGCAGGAGTTCATTGATTTTTCTAGGAGAACTAAAGATCTTTATTATCAATCTAAAAGATTGAGTGCTAAGTGTTTTGGGGCTACTTATAAAGAAATCACTGATATTGATAAGCCGGAATTTTTAGATAAGTGCTTAAGGAATATAAAAAACTTCCAGTACGTTGTTAGTCTATTATATAAAAATGAAAGACTTGAAGAATGTTTGGAAAGAATCGACGCGGGAAAAGAGAGTCGGGTTGATTATGACAGTAGGATAAATTCAGACAGGCTTCATTATATGAAATTTAGCCATGATACCTTGCTTGAGTATGGATTGAAACTCGTTGAAACTTATCCGATAATTTGCCGTATTATTATTGATAGCTATCCTTATTTCTTTATTGATGAGTATCAGGATGCACATGTCAATGTAGTTAAATTTGTCAAAACTCTCCATGATTATTCTATTAAAAATAATAAGGGTTGGATGGTGGGCTATTTTGGTGATACAGCACAGAGTATTTATGATGATGGTGTTGGTAAGGAGATTGTAAATATTCATAGTGGTTTGGTTGATATTGATAAAATATATAATAGGCGTTCGCATCGGCAAATAATTGATGTTGTCAACAAAATTCGGGCTGATGAAATAGTTCAAAAACCTATCCTTGATGAGCGGAACGCTGGTTCCGTACGTTTTTTCTATAACATTTCAGGGAATGATTTAGACGTCACCAGAAATTTCCTATTAGAATATAAAAATGATCTTATCAAAGATATTGAAGGGTCGGGAAATGCTAAAGATCAAGATGGGAGAATTCACTGCTTAGTATTAACAAACAAACACCTGGCAAGTTTTAACGGGTTTGGTGATGTATATGATGTGTATAGCAAGTCAGTGATTTATTATGATAATTTAAATACCCAGGTTTTATCTCAGCAGCTAGAAAAGCTACATCCAACGGTTTTATCCATTTATCGCTTTATTAAACTCTATCAAGATATAAAAAATGGTAGGGTTTCCTATTTTGATATTTTTGGGGGGTTTAGCAAAAATTTGACCTTCGCCAAGGCAAGCTTAGTTGTTCGAGAATTAGAGGGAAAAGAAGTTGAGACGTTCAAGGATTGGATCGACTTAATCATTAGTCGACTTAGAGGCAGTGATGCTAAAGAAGCGCTAGTTAAAGTATTAATTAATCGTGTTAATTGTGAGGAAAGTGAAGTTGTTTCTGCTGATGAGTTTCAATCAATATTTATAGGCAGTATTAATGCTTTGATGAATGAAAGTTCGGAGGATGAAGGTAAAGCTAAAGAAAATATCAATAGTGTTCTAGCATTGCCAATTGCATCCTTAATGAGATGGGCTGATTTTATTAGTGGTATTGAAGGTGGTGATCTTAGTTATCATACATATCATGGTTCTAAGGGTGAGGAATATCGTAATGTTGCAATCATCTTAGGGCATAGCTTTGGTAGTAGGAATAAAGATAAATTTAAAAACTATTTTAAATTTTTACAGGAAAGTACGGAAAAAAGAGATCAATTATTTTCGGATCTAGGGAGGAAGGAAAATCATATTAATACGCAAAACTTGCTTTACGTTGCTTGCTCTCGAGCAATAAAAAATCTAAGGGTACTGTATTTGGATGATATATCAGAAATAGAGAATGGCATTAAGTCTATTTTTGGCGATAGCAAGCCTTGGTCTATAGGTGGGGTTCAGAGTTCTTCGTAATTTGTTATCTTTGACCAACAGTGGAGGTAGATCCAGTGTCTAAAAAATCTAATAAGACCAACCCGAGGGGCGAAAAAATCACCGCTTTACTTTGTTTCTCGTGTCCTTGTTGGTCGGAATTGAAAGCCAAGGGCTATGGTGTAACACTTCCAGGTTCTAATCCTTAATGCTTCAGGCAACGAATTATTGCAATCCCCCGAAAAATACCCGAAGCTCTTGATCGGTGAAATCAATCTGTCGGTCTTCTAACAACTGATCTGAACAAAAAAACCGGCTCCTCTTTCGAGTGCCGGTTTTTTATTCGATCGCGTTTTGTTTTCAACAGAAGCCGATCAGTTCAGTGAGCTGCATAAGCTGATTTTAAACCCGCCTAAATCCGCTCTGTCGTCATTGATCTTTTGTGCGGCTGAATACGTTCTTTACAGAACCTCAAAACCCAATCGTTCATTCTAGCTTAGCGCATTGGCTGAGCTTAGCCCGCTGCCTGAACCTGAAGGTCAGGGCAGTGGGCTGATTCCCTCAAAAGCTTAGATAGCTTTCAGAGGGATGGCTGGACGAGCCAGGTCTTTTGAAGGTGGAGCGAAAGAAGTCAGGTTGATACCTTCAACCGCTGCTTTGTACTCTTCCAGAGTCGGGAAACGACCCAGGATAGTAGACAGAACAACCATTGGGGTAGAACCCAGCAGAGACTCACCTTTCTTCTCAGCGCTGTCTTCTACAACACGGCCCTGGAACAGACGGGTAGAAGTTGCCAGAACGGTGTCACCGGCTTCTGCTTTTTCCTGGTTACCCATACACAGGTTACATCCAGGACGCTCCAGGTACAGCTGGTTTTCGTACTTGGTACGGGCCGCTTCTTTCGGATGTGCATCATCGAAAATGAAGCCAGCATATTTCGCCAGAATGTCCCAGTCGCCTTCGGCTTTCAGTTCGTCAACGATGTTGTACGTTGGTGGCGCAACAACCAGTGGGGCCTTGAAGGTGATAGGACCGTTCTTTTCCAGGTTGCGCAGCATCGCAGCGATGATCTGCATGTCACCTTTGTGAACCATACAAGAACCAACGAAGCCCAGATCCACTTTACGGCCATCGTAGTAAGAAGCCGGACGGATCACGTCGTGGGTGTAACGCTTGGATACGTCTTCGTTGTTAACGTCTGGGTCAGCAATCATTGGTTCGTCGATGGCGTCCAGGTCTACGACAACTTCGGCGTAGTACTTGGCGTTGTCGTCCGGAGCCAGAGCTGGCTCTTCACCAGACTGGATGCCAGCAATACGCTTGTCAGCCAGATCGATCAGACCTTTCAGCATGCCAGCTTCGTTGTCCATGCCTTTGTTGATCATGATCTGGATACGGGACTTGGCCAGTTCCAGAGACTTGATCAGGGTGTCATCGGTAGAAATACAGATAGAAGCTTTCGCTTTCATTTCTGCAGTCCAGTCGGTGAAGGTGAAGGCCTGGTCAGCCAGCAGGGTACCGATCTGTACTTCGATTACACGACCCTGGAATACGTTTTCGCCGTTGAACTGCTTCAGCATCTGCGCCTGAGTGGCGTGTACGATGTCACGGAAGTCCATGTGTGGCTTCATCTGGCCTTTGAAGGTTACTTTCACAGACTCTGGGATCGGCATTGCAGCTTCGCCAGTCGCCAGTGCGATAGCAACGGTACCGGAGTCAGCACCGAAGGCTACACCTTTAGACATACGGGTGTGAGAGTCACCACCGATGATGATCGCGCGGTCGTCCACAGTAATGTCGTTCAGTACTTTGTGGATTACGTCGGTCATGGAGTGGTAAACGCCTTTCGGGTCACGTGCAGTGATTACACCGAATGCGTTCATGAAGGCCATCAGCTTAGGCGTGTTGGCCTTGGCTTTGTTGTCCCATACAGAAGCTGTGTGACAGCCAGACTGGAAGGCACCATCAACACTTGGGGAGATGGTAGCGGCTGCCATGGATTCCAGTTCCTGACAGGTCATAGGACCAGTAGTGTCCTGAGAACCTACGATGTTCACTTTAACGCGAACGTCAGAACCGGCGTGCAGAGGGGTCTTGGACTTAACGCCTACGGCGTTGCGGTTGAAGATTTTTTCAACAGCAGTCAGGCCCTGACCTTCATGAGATATTTCTTTAGATGAGGCGTAAACAACCGGTGCTTCAATGCCCAGGGTTTCAGCAGCGAAAGTCTGGATCTTCTTACCGAAAGTTACCGCGTAAGAACCGCCGGCTTTCATGAATTCCACTTTTTGTGGGGTGAAAGCAGAGGCTACGTCGACCAGCACATTGCCTTCGCTGTCGAGCAGCTTCTTGGCTTTGGTGTCGATGGTCAGAACGGTGCCGGTCTTAACAGAGTAGGCTTCTTCCAGTACCGGGTCGCCGTTGGCGTCACGTACGATGTTGCCGTTTTCGTCTTTCTTCTGTACCCAGTTTTTCAGGTCCAAACCGATACCGCCGGTTACACCAACAGTAGTCAGGAAGATAGGCGCGATACCGTTTGTACCGGCAACTACAGGACGGTTGTTAACGAACGGGATGTAAGGAGATGTTTTTTCACCGGCCCACAGTGCCACGTTGTTTACACCGGACATACGGGAAGAACCCACGCCCATGGTGCCTTTCTCAGCGATCAGCATGATTTTAGCGTCTGGGTTTTCTTCGCCCATTTTTTTGATTTCTTGCTGAGCTTCAGGAGAAATCATGCACAGGCCGTGCAGTTCACGGTCAGCACGGGAGTGAGACTGGTTGCCCGGAGACAGCAGGTCGGTAGAGATATCGCCTTCAGCAGCGATGTAGGTGATAACCTTAATTTTCTCTGGGATGTCGTCCAGCTTGGTGAAGAATTCTGCTTTTGCGTAGCTTTCCAGAATGTCTTTAGCAATGGCGTTGCCAGCTTTGAAAGCGTCAGCCAGACGGCTGGTGTCGGCTTCGTACAGGAATACCTGAGACTTCAGAACTTCGCCGGCAGCGGCGTTGTTGGCGTCGTCAGACAGAGCGATGTCCAGCAGGGCTTCAACAGAAGGGCCGCCTTTCATGTGAGACAGTTGCTCTAACGCGAATTCCGGAGTGATTTCAGCAACGGTTTCTGCACCGGTTACGATGTCTTTCAGGAATTTAGCTTTAACACCAGCGGCCGGGGTAGTACCTGGCAGAGTGTTGTAGATGAAGAAGTTCAGAGAGGCTTCACGCTCTGCATTGCCGGTATCTTTGATCTGGGCAATGATTTCAGACAGCAGTTCTGCGCTATCGATTGGTTTTGGGTGTAAACCCAGCTCGTTCTTACGAACCTCAATTTCTTTCAGATATTCTGAATACAGACTCATTAGCGACCCTCTCAAAGCCTCAGTTGCAACGTATGGGCACTTTAGTCAGCAACGAGGGATTGTATTCCGTTCTGACTAAGTACCATTAAGTAAGAAGGCAGTTTCCTGAACAGACGATCAGCCTATGCAGGGAGCTACCCTTTCTATAATGGCGCGGAGTATACCGGAATTATGGCGTCAGGCGCATTAGTCCCCCTGATGTGCATTATTCATAGAAGTTATGTGTGTCAGGTCCGATATTTTCCCGGTTTATCAGTGTATTCGGACGGCGGCGGATCTGATCGTCGGGGGCTTTCTGTGGTTTCTTTTTGCTGTTTTTGTGTGTTGTTGGATGTGTATTGGCGGGGGAAATACAGTTTAGCCGCGACCTTTGTGGCAGCTCTGGTTATCCTGAATTTTGTTGTCCTGAATTTGGCACAAAAGGCCTGCTCCGGGCCATTGAGCAACAGGTATAGTCAGTAAAAACAATAAGCCCGGCCTCAGCCGGCTATTCAGCAGCCAGAACAACAGCCAGGAAAACAGCATGACTATTCAGACGCACAAACGCACCTGCAGCCTGTGTGAGGCTACCTGCGGTATCGAAATCCGTTACGACGATAAAACCGGTGATATCGAGTCCATCAAAGGGGACAAGTCTGATCCGTTCAGTCGTGGCTATATCTGCCCGAAGGCCACCGCACTGCAGGATCTGCATAACGATCCTGACCGCTTGCGTAAGCCGCTGAAAAAAACCGCCTCCGGCTGGCAGGAAATTTCCTGGTCACAGGCGCTGAATGAAGCGGCAGAGGGTTTTCGACGCATACAGGCCGAGCACGGACGTGATGCAGTGGGCAGTTATCTTGGCAATCCCAATGTTCACAATTACGGCAATATGATTTTTGGCCCGTTGCTGCTCAGGCAGCTGGGCTCGAAGAACAAATTTTCCGCGACCTCGGTTGATCAGCTGCCGCACCATATGGCCAGTTTGCATATGTTTGGCCATCAGCTGCAGATTCCGGTGCCGGATATTGACCGTACCGATTTTCTGATCGTGATGGGCGGTAATCCGCTGGCCTCAAACGGCAGCCTGATGACCGCGCCGGATATTAAAAACCGCCTGAAAGCCATTCGTGAACGCGGCGGCAAGATTCTGGTGATCGACCCGCGCCGCAGCGAGACGGCTGGCGTTGCTGATGAGCACTGGTTTATCCGTCCGGGGCAGGATGTGCTGCTGTTGCTGTCGTTGCTCTATGTCTTTACCCATGAACTGAGTGCACAGCTGCCGGCGCTGCCGGACTATATCGACAGTGCCGATCTGGCCGGACTGTGTGCCCCTTATGCGCCGGAAAATACCGCTGCACGCACCGGTATAGAGGCCGCTCAGGTGCGGGCGCTGGCGGCGCAGTGGCTGCAGGCAAAATCGGCGGTTTGCTATGGCCGTATGGGCGTGTCGGTACAGCAGTACGGTGGCCTGTGTCAGTGGCTGATCAATGTGCTGAACATTGTCAGTGGCAATTTTGATCGTGCAGGCGGGGCGATGTTTACCTCACCGGCGGTGGATATTGTTGGCATTACCGCCGCGCAGGGCGGGCGCGGACATTTTGACCGCTACCGCTCGCGGGTACGGAATCTGCCGGAATTCGGTGGCGAGCTGCCGGTGGCGGTGCTGGCCGAAGAAATCCTGACGCCGGGCAAAGGGCAGATCCGGGCCATGCTGACGGTGGCCGGTAATCCGTTGCTGTCTACACCCAACAGCCGCCAGCTTGAATGTGCCTTTGAATCTCTCGATTTTATGGTGTCGGTGGATTATTTCCTCAATGAAACCAGCCGCCATGCCGATCTGATTCTGCCGCCGTGCGGCCCGCTGGAGCGTGATCATTATGATGTGATCTTCAACGCGCTGGCAGTGCGCAATGTGGCCAAATACTCGACGGCCTTGTTTAAACCCAAAGCCGGCGTGCTGCAGGACTGGCAGATTCTGCTCGAACTCACTAAACGACTGAACCGCGGTGATCTTAAAAAGCGCCTGATCAATCGCCTGACCTGGGCGGTGATGGGCTGGCTTAAGCCTGAAGGCGTGCTGAATAAGATGCTGAAAAGCGGCAAGAGCGGGCTCGACCTGAATGCCCTGAAGAAGCAGCCCGAAGGTATTGATCTCGGTGCACTGCAGCCGGTGATGCCAAAGCGGCTGTTTACCCGCGATAAGCGCCTGAATCTGACTCCTGATGTGTACCTGAAGGCTCTGGCTGAGGTTGCTTCTGAGCTGCAGCAGCCGTTGCTGACGGGCGATCAGTTGCTGCTGATTGGCCGTCGTCATATCCGCTCCAATAATTCCTGGTTGCATAACAGTCAGCGTCTGGTGAAGGGCAAAAGCCGCTGCACGCTGATGCTGAATCCGGCGGATGCGGAGCGGTTGGGTATCGCCGATGGTGTCAGTGTGCGGGTCAGCTCCCGTGTCGCCGAGCTGGAGGTGGTGGCCGAGGTCAGCGATGAACTGATGCCCGGTGTGGTCAGTATTCCACATGGCTGGGGGCATGGCGTGCCCGGTATCCGCCTGCGTCAGGCACAACAGGTGGCCGGAGTTAACACCAACGACCTGACCGATGATCAGCTGCTGGATGGCCTGACCGGTAACGCGGCACTGAATGGTGTGGCGGTTACATTAACGGCTGTGGCCTGAGATCAGTACTCCATGAGTTGTGGCAATTGTCATTCTTGATGGCAATTGCCACAATGGCGCCTTCCTGTTGAAAAGAGCGGACCCCAGTGCACATAGTTGCGGACGAAAACATTCCCCTGTTAAACGAATTCTTTGCAGATTTTGGCGAGATCACTCTGGTTGAAGGGCGCAGTATGACGGCGGCGGATGTCGCAGAAGCCGACATTCTGCTGGTGCGTTCTGTTACCCGGGTGGATGCGCAGTTGCTGGCCGGCAGCAAGGTAAAATTTGTCGGCACGGCGACCATAGGCACCGACCATATTGATCAGGATTATCTGCAGGAAGCCGGAATCGGTTTCAAAAGCGCACCGGGCTGCAATGCGCAGGCGGTAGTCGATTATGTGCTGAGCGCGCTCAGTGTATTGGTGGACGAGCGCGGTATCGGCTTTACCGATGTCAGTGTCGGCATTGTCGGAGTGGGAAATGTGGGTCTGCTGCTGCGCCGCCGTCTGGAAGAGATGGGCGTGACCGTACTGGCGGTTGATCCGTTCAAAGATCCGGAAGAAGTGGGTGAGCTGGTTACGCTGGACGAAGCCCTGCAGGCCGATGTGGTAACGCTGCATACGCCGCTGACCCGTGATGGCGAACATCCGACCTGGCACCTGATTGATAAGCAGCGTCTGGCGCAGATGAAGCCGGATGCCAGTCTGATCAACGCCGGTCGTGGTGCGGTGGTCGATAACGCCGCATTACTCGAACATATGCAGAATAACCGCGATTTTGAGGCGATTCTGGATGTCTGGGAAAACGAACCTGAGCTGGACCTGAATCTGATGCACCGTTGTCTGCTGGCAACACCGCACATTGCCGGCTACTCGCTGGACGGCAAAATGCGTGGCACTGAATATGTGTATCAGGGGTTGTGTGAGTTTTTCGGCTTGCCGGTACGGCGCAAACTGGCGCAGTTTTTACCTGAGCCGGGTGTTAAACGGGTGAATTTCTCCGATCAGGTGCCGGTTCATCAGGCATTGCGTACCGCCATTCGTGCGGCGTATGAAATCCGTGTTGATGACGGGGTAATGCGTACGGCGATGAAGCGCTCGGATAACCTCAAGGCAACCTTCGATCATTTGCGCAAACATTATCCGCTGCGCCGTGATATTCCGACCTTGCGGGTTGGTGTTCCGGCTAAGTGTCATGACCTGCACGAAGCCTTAAGTGCTGCAGGTTTTGATGTGCGTACTAAATAATCTGGCCCGGGGTCAGATATAAAAAAACCGCGCTTTGCGCCACTGCTGTCCCACAGTTTGGAGTGACACTGTGTCACTCCAAACGGCAGCATTCATCGACTACTGTTTTTCAATCTGAAACGCCTTTCCGGGGCAAGCCCCTGGCCCCCTGTAAGGAGAGGTATCTCCTTACGATCCTCTCTTTTCGGCGCGTCCGGCTTCATCCAGCCAACTGCAATGATTATGCGGCACGCAAAACAATTCGCCCCGGAACGACACTTTAAAACACCAACAATTTGTATCGTTCCGGGGCAGGGTTTTGCTCTGAAGGCCGTAGAATCATCTGGTTGACTGGCGCCGCACGATCGCCGGTTTTAGTAATCCGCTCAGCCGTATTTCAACGGAAACCGTGTTTGAGACATGATATTTAAAAAATGCGCTGGATCTGAAAAACGGCATCGCGGTGACGGTGTTCTGCGCCTCTGGGGTCGCCGCAGAAACCGCTGATATGTCTGGTCTGTCCGCAGGGATGCGGATAAGTGGCTCCGGCCATGGATGGCCGATGAGGCACGCGGCCAGTAAATATCAAGGTTTCAAGGGTGACGGCCCAGAAAGCGCGAAGCTGGGGTCGGCCCGCCGGCAAGGGGATAAGTTCCCCTGGGAGGCATTGGGCCTGGATGTTAAAAAATGCTGTTTTTGTCAGCTACGGTGCTGATTAAAAACGGTGGGACAGTAGTGCCGCTGATGCGGGCTTTTTTATGTCTTTATAAGGACATTTATACAGCAATCTTTATATCTGCGTACTGTGCTCTTCCGTTACCTTCGGAATAACCAGCCGGAAAGCGGCGCCTTGTTCGCTGTCTTCAATCTGAATATCGCCTTTTAAGCGCTGATGCACGATGTTGTAGACCAGATGCATTCCCAGACCGGTGCCACCATGGCCACGCTTGGTGGTGTAGAAGGGCTCAAAGATTTTGGCTCTTGCTTCGGCATTAAGGCCAATACCATCATCGCTGTAACGGATAACAATATTGCCACGCTCTTCGGCTGCCTGAATGCGGATATGGCCGTCTTTTTTATGCTCAAAGCCGTGCAGCAGCGAGTTCATAATTAAGTTAGTCAGCACCTGGCTGATAGAGCCGGCGTAGGTCTGCATCCATAGCTGTTCGGAACAATCGATTTCCACCTGATGTTGATTCTGTTTGAATTTTGGCGACAGGGTTTCGAGAATTTCGTGCAGATAATCATGCAGTGAAAATTTACGGATATGCTCGCCGGTCTGATCTTCGGATACCTGCTTAAAGCTTTTAATCAGATGGGCGGCACGCTGCAGGTTTTTATCAAGGATGGTCAGGCTTTCATCCATCATGCCGGTAAATTCGACAAAATCCTGCTTGCGCATTTCTCCCTGCTCAAAGGCGCTTTTCATCTTCAGATAATGATCTGCGATGTAGGAGTGAATGGTAATGCACAGGCCCAGAGGAGTATTAATTTCATGGGCAATGCCGGCCACCATTCCCCCCAGAGATGACAGTTTTTCTGATTCAATCAGTTTGCTTTGCGTGGTGTGCAGCTCGGCCAGTGTCTGGTTCAGTTCGTCGACGGTGCATTGCAGGTTGTTGGTGCGTTCTTTAACCCGGTCTTCGAGTTCGAGGTTAATGGTTTTCAGTTGTTGCTGTGCCAGGGTTTTCTGCTGCAGCTCGTCGTTCATTTGTTCTGACAGAGCGTTGAAAGCACGGATCAGTACGTCAATTTCATCGAGATTATTGCCGGAGCGGGTAGATAGTGGTTCAAAGCTGTTGCTGTTCAGACGTTCATTAACTTCTTCGGCCATCAGGCTGATACGGCGATTAATCAGGCTGTGAACAACAAACCCTAACAGGCTGGCCAGCAGCATCAGACTGACCAGCTGCGCAACCATATTGGAAATAGCCGCACGGGAGGCCTGGGCAAATACTGCATCGCGGTCGAAGGCAATTTCGAGAAAACCGATATCTTTGCCATTAAAGGCGATCGGCATTTTTTCCACGTCTTTATGGTGTGGCCGCCGGCCTTCTTCGATGTTCATATTCAGGTTATCGGTCACCCGCACATAGCTGATGGCCTCAAGGTTCATGATGCCTTTTACCTGGCTGCGGATCTGAATTTCGTCATAAAACCACAGGCTGGAACCTAGGGATTCGGAGTAACCGGCACGGATATCTTCGAGTTTGCGCTGAAAGGCTTCGGTTTGTTGCTGGTAATTCCAGACAACAATGGCGGCAGAGACGCAGACGGACAGAGCGATGGAAGCGATAGCAAAATAGAGGATGACCCGCCATAAAATAGAATGACGCCGGTTCTCGATGGTTTTTTTTCCCGGGCTTTCAGTACTGGTTTCCATGATCATTCCGAAATAAGACCTGAGTGTCTGGAGTGTCGCTGCGCTTCTGGAAGAGTAACTTCAGTTTAGCAGAAGGTTATACCGGCGACTGGGCTCATCAGGCAATAAAAAAGCCTGCGCAAGGCAGGCTTTTCCATTTCAGGTCGGCAGCCGGGCTAATGGTTCAGGCCCTGGCGCTGAAGGTTTTGCGGAAGGCCGCGAAGTACAGCAGTGGGATAATCACCAGCGTCAGCAGGGTAGAGACCAGAATACCGAAGATCAGTGAGATCGCCAGACCGTTAAAGATCGGGTCGTCGAGAATAAAGAACGCGCCGATCATGGCGGCCACTGCGGTCAGTACAATCGGCCGTGAACGCACGGCAGCCGAGACGATCACCGCATCTTCAAAGCGCATACCTTCGGCGGTTTTCTGATTGATAAAATCGACCAGCAGAATGGAGTTACGCACGATAATACCGGCCAGCGCGATCATACCGATCATCGAGGTGGCGGTGAATTGTGCGCCAAACAGTGCATGGCCGGGCATGACGCCGATAATGGTCAGCGGAATCGGCGCCATAATAATCAGCGGCACCAGATATGAGCGGAACTGGCCGACAACCAGCAGATAAATCAGAATCATGCCGACGCCATAGGCGATGCCCATGTCGCGGAAGGTTTCATAGGTGATCTGCCATTCGCCATCCCATTTCATACTGATGTCATCGGTCAGCGGCGGTTGCTGAATGTACATCTGCTGCCAGTTCATACCGGCGTCTGCCATGCCAAAGGCCATACTGAACAGACCGTAGAGCGGGCTGTCGAGCTCACCGGCCATATCAGCAGTGACAAACACCACCGGCTGCAGGTTTTTGTGGTAGATGGTTTTCTCCGCGATACCTTTGCGTACATGCACCAGATCGGACAGGGCAATAAAGCGGCCATCGGCGGCACGGACTTTCATCACCAGCAGCTGGTTGAGGTCGACTTTATCGCCCTCGTTCAGCTCCAGCCGGATCGGCAGCGGGTATTTATTGTTGCCGGTATGCAGGTAGCTGACGTCTTCGCCTCCTAAGGCGGTATTGATCGCCTGCACGATGCTGCTCTGGGCAACACCGAGCATGGCCGCGCGCTGACGGTCGATTTCCAGCAGCCACTGCTCCTGATCGGCTTCCACCCAGTCATCGGTATCAACGATGTCTGGTGTGTTTTCAAACAGGCTGCGCAGTTGTTTGGCCGCAGCGATCTGGCGCTCGTAATCCGGACCGTACACCTCCGCCACAATCGGTGCCATCACCGGCGGACCGGGTGGAACCTCAACAATTTTAACGTTGGCGTTCAGTGTTTTACCGATCGCCTGCAGCGGCTCGCGCACCGACAGGGCGATGTCATGGCTCTGACGGTCGCGCTGGTGTTTATCGACCAGATTCACCTGAATATCGCCCTGATGCGGCAGAGCGCGCAGGTAATACTGGCGCACCAGACCGTTGAAATTAATCGGCGCGGCGGTACCGGCGTAAAGCTGTACGTCTTTGATTTCCGGCACGGTCATCAGCTCGTCGGACAGTTCTTCCAGTACACGCAGGGTTTGTTCTACCGGCGTGCCTTCCGGCATATCGACGATGATCTGGAATTCAGACTTGTTATCAAACGGCAGCATTTTCAGCACCACCAGTTTGAATACCGGCAGGGCAACCGCCAGCATGATCAGCGCGGTTACACCGGCAAACAGCAGCAGGCGTTTGCGTCCGGCATCAGCACCTTCGATAAAAGGCCGCATCAGGCGGTTAAAGCCGTCATACAGTTTGCCCTGTTTCGGATCGGCCTCATCGCAGCTGTGAGCATTGTCCGGGGTGTGACGATTGAGCAGTTTGTAAGACAGCCATGGGGTGACGACAAAAGCCACCACCAGAGAGATCAGCATACCGGTTGAAGCGTTGATCGGAATCGGGCTCATGTAAGGGCCCATCAGGCCGGACACAAACGCCATCGGCATCAGCGCGGCGATGACGGTGAAGGTCGCCAGAATGGTCGGGCCACCGACTTCATCAACGGCTACCGGAATCACTTCCAGCAGTTTCTTGCCGCCCATATGCAGGTGACGGTGGATGTTTTCCACCACCACGATGGCGTCGTCGACCAGAATACCAATGGAGAAAATCAGCGCGAACAGCGATACGCGGTTGAGGGTAAAGCCCCACACCCAGCTGGCAAACAGGGTGATCGCCAGGGTAATGAAAATTGCACCGCCGACGATCACCGCCTCGCGCCAGCTCATGGTCGCCAGTACCAGCACCACCACGGCGGCAGTAGCAAACAGCAGTTTGGTGATCAGTTTGTCGGATTTATCTTTGGCGGTAATGCCGTAATCGCGGGTGACTTCGGCGCTGATATTGGCCGGAATCAGGCGGTTATGCAGATCATCGAGGCGCTGTTCAATCGCCTGAGTGATATCAATGGCGTTCATGCCCGGCTGCTTGGCAATGGCCAGGGTAACGGCAGGGCGTGAGCTGTCTTGTCCGAGTTTACGGGTAAAAACTGCCTGCTCCGGGGTATCCGGTTGCTGCTGGATGGTGGCAACGTCGGCTAGGTACACCAGACCGCTCTGGTCTTTGCCGACGATCAGCTGGCCCAGCTCGTCGCGGGTTTTCAGGAAACTGCCGGCCTGAATCTGGATCACCTGATTATTCTGCACCAGCGGCTGGTGGTAGCCACCGGCATTGGCGCTGAGCAGGGCGTTGCGCACGTCATCGAAGGCCAGGCCATGGCCGTTCATACGCGCCGGATCAAGCTCAACTTTCACCACATTGTTGTGGCCACCAATGGAGTAAATATCGCGGGTACCGGGAATACGTTTGAGCTCGGTTTCCAGTGCATGGGCAACCTGGGTCAGCTGCGACGCCGTGACTTCGGCGGATTCCGACCAGAGGGTAATGCCCATAATAGGCACATCGTCGATGCCCATGGGTTTGATCACCGGCTGCATCACGCCCAGGTTCTGCGGGAACCAGTCATTATTGCTGTAGACCTGGTTGTACAGGTTGAGGATGGCTTCTTCGCGCGGAATACCGACTTCAAAGGCCACGGTCAGAATGGCCTGACCCGGCTGGCTGATGGAGAAAATATCGTCCACGCCTTTGATTTCAGACAGCACCTGTTCGGCCGGAATGGCGACCAGCTGCTCCACCTCACGCGCGCTGGCACCGGGGAAGCCGATAAACACGTTGGCGAAAGTAACGTCAATCTGGGGTTCTTCTTCTTTCGGCGTCACCATGATGGCGAAGAAGCCCAGCAGCAGGCCGAGCAGGGCCAGCAGCGGGGTGATGGCCGAGTTCTGGAAAGCCTGTGCGGTTTTTCCGGAAATTCCGAGCGCCATGATTATTCTCCCTGTGAACCGATTGCGGCCAGCTGGGCCAGTGCATCGCTGACGATTTCATCACCGGCGCTGAGGCCGGACAGAATTTCTACCATGCCGTTATGACGGTTGCCGGCGCGAACCTGACGCAGCTCCGGCTGACCGTTATCCAGCACATAGACGGAGGTCAGCTCTGAGCGCTGCAGCAGGGCGCTGGCCGGAATCAGCAGGGCGTTACGCTCGCCGGTCTGTACGCGAATGATGCTCCACTGGCCGGGATAGAGTGCGCGACCGCTGGCATCCAGACTGTTGGCTGGCAGATTGGCGCGCAGACGCACGCTGTGATGGGTGGCATCGGCGTAAGGGAACAGCACAACGCTGTCCGGGTTGATGCTGTGTTCGCCCACGCGCACCTGAATCTGGCTGGCTTCCTGGTACTGGCTGGCGATACGTTGCGGAGCGTCGGCAACGGCACGGAGTTGTTCGAGTGATACGCCGGTCATCAGCGGTTGCCCCGGGCTGACCAGCTCGCCGACTTCCACATAACGGGTTTTAACCAGGCCGGCGTAAGGCGCTTTTACCTGGGTATAGGCCAGCTGCTCTTCGGCTTGTTTCAGCGCTGCAGCGGCCGCTTTGACCGCAGCGGCGGCGCTTTTGGCGCGGGCATTGCTGCTGTCGAATTCACCCTGTGACAGCGTGCCCTGTTTGAACAGACGGCTGTTGCGGGTCAGCAGTACCTGAGCGTCTTCATTCTGGGCTTTGGCCTGGGCCAGATTAGCGCGTGCCTGTTCCAGCTGAGCCTGTTGTTGGGTATCAACGATTTCCAGCAGCAGAGCGCCTTGCTCCACACGGTCGTTGACATCGTAGTGTACGGCTTTGATGGCACCGCTGGTCTGCGCTGAGATCGTGCTTTCGTGCACGGCTTCCAGTGTGGCTTCCAGATCAAAGTACACCGGCACGGTGGTGGCCTGCAGAATCTGGCTGTTGGTGGCGCTGGTCTGATCGGCGGCTTGTGTGGTTGCCGCGAATACAGGCAGGGCCAGCAGAGCCAGGCTCAGGCTGCGCAGCAGACGACGGGACGAAGGCTGTGTGGTCGGCATGAAAAATTCCTCTCTGAATTCAGCGTCAGACCAATCGGTATGGACTGGCGATTGGTTCGGGTTAATATCAATATTACTACATTAGAATATACTAATATAATAATTGCAACCGTCCGGATGACGCTTTAACTGTGCACAGTATAGGGAGTGTTCGCAGGTGCTGCGGATTGTCCGCTGATAATGCAGCGGGGTTATGACAAAGAAGGGAAAGGCTACAGAAGTTGCCAGGGGGTCAGCCAGTTGTCGGGCAGAGCTGCCCAGTCGCCATGCTGTGGTAAACAGGTCAGCACTATATCCTGTGGGTCAGCGCCGCTGACTTCATCGCGGAAGCAGAGCATAAAGGCATGCAGATAGGTGCGGTCGGCACTCTCGCCGCCATAGCGGTCGTCGCCGTCAATAGCGGCACCGAGACTCTTCAGGGCAACCCGAAGCTGGTGGGTGCGGCCGGTCAGGGGCTTGAGCAGAAACAGCCGCTTCTGCTGTTGCTCATCATAGTGGCTGATAAACCGGGTAATGGCAGGGTTGTGGCTGCTGCGCTGTAACAGCCAGCTGCCATTACGGCCTTTGCTCATATCTCCTTTAACCCAGCCCTGTTTCTTTTTCGGTTTTTGCGCGCTCTGCGCCAGATAGTATTTCTGGATTTTATGCTCAGCGAACAGGGCACTGAGGCGGGCGGCAGCGGTGGCGTTTTTTGCCAGCAGAATAATGCCGGAGGTGACTTTATCGAGACGGTGAACCGGCCATAACGGGCAGGCAAACTGCTGTTCGGCCAGCACCACCAGACCCGCTTTGCCGTCTTCGCTGTGCATGCCAATGCCAGCGGGTTTGTGGATGGCGAGCCAGTCTTCAGTCTGGTCAATAACAGAAAATGGCTGTGAGTCGGGTGGCGTAATGGCGGGAGTAAAGGTATCCGGCACTAGCGGTTTTCCTGCTCCATGATTTCCAGCAGACGACGAACCAGAGCTTCAAACAGTTGTGCCTGTTCGTTGTTGCTGTCGGCGCTGAGGCTGTACATCAGGCGTTCGATTTCGGCGCGTGACATATAGCGTACGGTAACCGGGGTGGTCATTTCTGAATTCCTTAAAAGCGATAACTGAGCAGCAGATTATGGGTCCAGACGTCACCTTTGCTGGCGCCGGCCTGAAGATTTTCGCTGTTGTAATCCTTGGGATCACGCAGGGTGGCGGCCAGGTCGAGGATGATGGCATCAAACTGAGCGCCCACACCAAACTGCCATCCCCAGCCGTTAAACACACGGTAATGATCGCCGGCAGCACGCTGAACCAGCATTTTTTCATAGTGCCAGGCTGGCCCGGTGTAGATACGCAAGCCGGGTTCGGCCAGCCCCCAGCCCCACATCAGCTGGGTTTCGCCGCCCTGCAATTGGATGTCATCCTCACCATTAAGGCGGTAAAGAATAAAGCGCGAGGCGGCATGGTTGCTTTGTGGGAATTCGGCGAACAGGCTGAATCCCTGTTGCTCGCCGTTGGGCAGATAAGAAGGGGCATTACCTATATCGGCCTGAAAGAGCCCGGCGCCCACACGGAAATTGGTTGGTTCGCTGTTATCGGCGGCCAGTATCGGCGCTGAGCAAAAAGCAAGCGCTGAGATCAGCAGAGAAGCGCGCAGAGTGCTTTGCATCGGGTCGTCCTTAGTCATTTTCTGAGCTTATCAAACGTGTTGTTACGCTGCTGATAAGGCGGATATTCAGGCTGGCGCCAAGGCTATCCCAGCCTTTTGGGGATGGCAAGCCGGACGGCCTTCAGGCGCTCTGCAACGGTCTATACTGATACTCTTTATAATTAGAGAGTGTGTATGCTGATGCTGTTTTTACGCCCGTTATTGCCGGTGTTATCTGCGAGTCTGTTTCTGGCGCTGATGGCTATTCCTGCGGCATGGGCTGGTAATGATCAGAACCTGCTGGCTTATCCGGTACAGGATGCCCGCGATAGCTTTCGCACGGGGCAATATGAATTTGTCGGAATTCAGCTGGCAGATGGCGTAGAATTGCCAGGTTTGAAAGATGCGGAAGCCGATAAGGTGCGGCGGGAGTATCGTATCCGGCCATTGAATAAGCGTTGGGAAACTTTTGCCAATGTCGAAGATGACCCGGCAAAACTGGCGCGGCTGCGCCAATATGCTCTGCGCTTTAATCTGACTATGTGGCGTTTAATGCAGAAAAAAGAACTGCAGGACGCAACCCGCTACCGTTACTGAGGTGAATGGCCTCATATCATTGTGTTGTATGAGGTGTTTGTGGATTGCCGACTCGGTTGTGGTGCCTGTTGCATTGCCCCCTCTATCTCTTCTCCTATTCCCGGTATGCCCGGCGGTAAAGCCGCCGGTGAGCGCTGCGTACAGCTGGATGAACATAATCTGTGTCTGCTTTTTGGTGATCCGCGCCGGCCTGCGGTATGTGGCAATTTTAAAGCCGATGAGGACGTGTGCGGTAACGACAATCAGACAGCGCTGGATAACCTGACTCTGCTGGAAGATTCAACGGCGATTATTGTCCGTTCGCACTGACTGTATTTGCACCCATGAAAAGAAACAAAAAAGCAGCCATTGGCTGCTTTTTTGTTTCTGGCGTTGTTATCTTCTAGAGACATCTGCCCGGGTCAGAGGCGGAATTTCTTCACCAGAGTGCTGAGGTGGTTGGCCATATTCACCAGACGCTTGGCAATATCGGTGGTCTGCTCGGCGCTCTGTGAGGTGTTGAGGGAATGGCTGCTGATGCTTTCAATACCCTGACTCACATTACGTCCGACTTCGACCTGCATATGCATACGTTTCAGCGTTTCGTCGTTCAGGCTGCTCATACGGTCAACGTGCTCGGTCATGCTGTGCAGGGCTTTGGCCGCCTCGTTTACCCGCTCCATGCCTTCTTCGGCAATGCTCTGCGCATTGTGCATGGAATCGACCGCATGACGTGCTTCTGATTGCAGTTGCTCGATCATGCTTTCAATTTCCTGGGTCGACTCGTGTGTGCGCTGCGACAGGGTGCGTACCTCATCGGCGACCACGGCAAAGCCGCGGCCGGATTCCCCGGCCCGGGCAGCTTCGATGGCTGCATTCAGCGCCAGCAGGTTGGTTTGCTCGGCAATGCCTTTAATAACACCCAATACGCCGCCAACATTATTGCTGCGCTGATCAAGCGACGCGATTACCTCTGCGGTTGATTGAATCGCGGTATTCATGTTGCTGATACTGGCCGATGCCTGATCGGTTTTAATCACGCCGTTACGGGCGACAACCTTGGCCTCGGCAGAAGCCTGGCTGCTTTGTTCCGCGTTGGCCATAACCAGCTGAATACTTTCGTGCAGCTCTTCAATGGCATGCTGAATCTGTGTGGTTTCCGCTTTTTGTGACTGGGCGGCCTGTAGTGACTGGCTGGACGACACGTTGATATTTTTCGCCGCGTCCTCAAGTTCGCCGGAAGAACTGACCACCTGGCGCAGCGAGTCAGAAAAACGCTCAATCATTTTATTGAGGGCCATTGCTGTGCGGCCGATTTCGTCAGCACTGTCGACTTTTACCAGTTGCGTCAGATCGGATTTGCGTTCCATCTGATCCAGTGTGCGGTGCATACGGCGCACCGGCGAAATAATGACTTTGCGCAGCAGCAGGGAAAGAATAATCAACGCGGCAATAAACATGGCTGCCTGAATCAGTCCCATCTTGAGCATGTTGTTGAAAATATGGCCATCAAGCTCGTCCAGCGAGTAGCTGATACGGATGGCACCAAGGACATCACCTTCTTTGGCCTGATGGCAGCCGAGGCAATTGGTGCCGCGGTAATCCTCATGGGCCAGAACCGGGGTGAGAAAGGTCAGGGTGTGGCCGTCTTTGCTGTCGTTTTCAATAAGAATTTCCTCGCCGGCCAGTGCCCGCCGGTCGAGTTCATCAAGGGGATACTCGTGATCAAGCCCCTTACCATACAGAGCATCAATTTTCGGGCTGCGCAGCATCCGCGCTTCGACAATATTGTTGTCGGACAGCAGCTTGGTGCGTACCAGTTCGCGGTTTGATATCGCGCCGGATATCATCAGCATATTCATGGTATCGAGATAGCCTGAAGCTTTATCCCGCAGTTGGGCATGAACCATATCTGAGCTCATTTTACGCTCAGCGGATACTGCAACACTGATAACAACAATGAGGACCAGCAAAAAGATACTGCCTAAAGCAAAGTAAACTTTATGCTGAATGGACTGGCTATTACCCTTCATGAAATTTCCTTAGTAGATGGCGGCATGACGGACGTTATATTCAAGCCTAGACCATTACTGGCAACTGACTAAATTATCGAGAGGAAGAAAAATAATGTACAAACTGGTGTTTTATGTGCCTGCGCCGGATCTTGAAAAGGTGAAGGACGCTGTCTTTTCTGCCGGTGCAGGAAAAATAGGTGAATATCAGGAATGCTGCTGGCAGGTTGCAGGCATCGGTCAGTTCCGCCCGTCAGCGGCGGCCAATCCTTTTATCGGGCAGGCCGGTCAGCTGGAGCAGGTCGAGGAATACCGTGTGGAAATGGTCTGCGCGGATGAGTTGATCGGCGCCGCCGTTCAGGCTCTGAAAGTGGCGCACCCATACGAAGAGCCAGCATACGATGTATGGCAGCTGGCGCCGTTATAAATCCGGTTGCTGCAATCCCTTCACTACAACCCCTTCGCCAGAGCCTGGGATATATCGATATCAAATACGTGGGTTGCCTGCTGAGCTGACGGGTTGGCGAAATAGCGTTTTAACGTCTTGCTGACGGTAGGGAAGGCCAGCTCTTTCCAGGGGATGTCGTCTTCATGAAACAGTGCTACCTCCAGGCTTTCATCGCCCGCAGCAAATTCTGCTTTTTCCAGTTCGGCAAGAAAGAATATATGTACCTGATCAATATGCGGCACCGTGATCATGCTGAACAGGGATTGCAGCTGTACGACCGCGCGGGCTTCTTCCCAGGTTTCACGTAAAGCGGCCTGCTCGGTGCTTTCGCCGTTTTCCATAAAGCCCGCTGGCAGGGTCCAGAACCCCCGGCGCGGTTCGATGGCGCGGCGGCAGAGCAGTATCTGCCCTTTATGAACCGGCAGCGTACCGGCCACTATGCGGGGATTCTGGTAAAAAACGGCGTTGCAGGCAGGGCAGACAAAACGCGGGCGGTTATCGCCGTCAGGGATGATAAAGGTAAGTTCACTGGCGCAATGGCTGCAGTATTTCATGGGATGTCCGGCCGCTGAATAAAAACTAGGGCCTGCTTAGTTAATGTTAACAGACCCTGGCCGAGTATAACTGACTCAGGAACTGGCCCGGAACGGAAAAGGGATAACATTGGCAACACCAGCGTTATTGGCTGTGTTGCGGCTGAGAAGTGCATCTGCGTTGCTGTCATCACTGAAATTCAGACTCTCGACCATGCAGTGCAGACGCTCGTGCATCATACGTGACATGCGCAGGCAGGCCGATAATGGATTACTGGCACGCTGGCGTTCCATATCAATCTGAAATTGCAGGCCGCGCAGACGGCGGCGGAAATCTTCACCTGCGCTGTTAATGGTCTGCTCGATCAGTTGCTGGCGCAACGCTTCCAGAGCTTCCGGATTGTGATTGGCCAGTTGTTTCAGTTCATCAAAGGGCGGCAGTTGCACAACAGGCACTCCGTGCAGGTTTTTGTTTGCATTTCTCTGGTTTTAGTCTACCGAATTACAAGATGTGACAGAATCCTTTTGTCCGTCTGAAAAAGCCGGCTAAATGACTGAATTAATTAATAAAAATGCTCAGGACAGATCACGTTCTATGGCTTAAATCGTTTAAAAACAGAGTGTTAAGTAAACGATCTGAGAGTGGTTGTGATGATCCTCCTGTGAGGATTCATACAATAGTCGGAGCTTTTAATGACTAAAAAATATAAAAAATCCCTTATTTGTTACGTAAGCCAGAGCAGTACTGGCTCGCTTTTCATCCAGACATTACAATGACGTTATGAATTCATCTCCGCTCTTCGACTATCTGCAGCTGCGTCTGCAGCAACATCAGCCACGAAAAGTGCAGCAACCCGATCTGGCTGAAGCTGGTGTTTTGGTTGCCCTCACGGACGAAGAGCAGCCGCAGGTGGTGTTAACCCGCCGGGCCGTGCATTTATCGACTCACCAGGGAGAGGTTGCCTTTCCCGGCGGCAAGCGTGACCCGGAAGATCAGAACATTATTATTACGGCACTGCGTGAAGCTGAAGAGGAAGTGGCACTGGCACGCAACCGTGTCAGGGTTCTGGGGGAGCTGGATCAGGTGGTGTCACGCTTCGGCTATCTGGTAACGCCGGTGTTAGGGCTTATTCCACCGGAAGAGCCGCTGATTGCCAATCCGGGTGAACTGGATGCGGTATTTAAAGTTCCGTTAAGTCATTTTCAGTTGCCGCCCAGCCGTTATTTTGAGCGCGGCCAGATCCGCATTCCCAGTTACGATTTCAATGGCTTCCACATCTGGGGGCTGACCGCCATGATGATTGCGGAGATGATGAATCATCTCTGGGATTGCGATATTCCGTACAAGGTATAGGAAGAACTCTATGTTTTATCAGCTGGGCGAGCGTCGTCCGACCCGTGGACAGGATGTGTTTGTTGCCGACGGCGCCAGAGTGATCGGCAGTGTTGTTCTGGGCGACAACAGCAGCATCTGGTTTGGTGTGGTTATCCGCGGTGATAACGATCTGATCACCATTGGTGAGCATTCCAATGTGCAGGATAACGCGGTGCTGCATACCGACTCCGGTATCCCGCTGACTCTGGGTAAGGGCGTGACTGTGGGTCATAACGCTATGCTGCACGGCTGTACGGTTGGCGATTATTCGCTGATCGGTATTAATGCGGTGGTGCTGAACGGCGCGAAAATCGGCAAGCACTGCATTATTGGTGCGAATGCGCTTGTGCCGGAAAACATGGAAATTCCCGATGGTTCACTGGTCGTAGGGTCGCCTGCGGTGATTAAGCGCCAGCTGAATGAGATGCAATGCAAAATGCTGGAAGGCAGTGCCGCGCACTACGTGCACAATGCCAAACGCTACCGCGAACAACTGCAGGAGATTGAACTGTGACGACTCCGGTCCGCTCCCCGTGCGTGAGTATCTGTGCGCTGGATGAAAATGATGTCTGTGTCGGCTGTTACCGCAGCGGCGAAGAAATCAGCCGCTGGGGACGCTACAGCGATGACGAGCGCCGGGCTGTACTGCAAAAAGTGGCAGCGCGCGAGCAGGATGCGATGAATTTTACCCCCGTAAAGGCCGACTGACCGGCCACTTCTTTTCTTTCTGATGGACAACACCATGACAACACTGGGAACCCCTTTTTCTCCGACAGCCACCCGGGTGCTGCTGTGCGGTGCCGGCGAGCTGGGCAAAGAAGTTGTAATTGAACTGCAGCGTCTGGGCTGTGAAGTGATTGCCGCTGACCGCTATGCGAATGCACCGGCGATGCAGGTGGCTGATCGCAGCCATGTGGTGAATATGCTCGATGGCGCAGCGCTGCGTGCGGTGATCGAACAGGAAAAACCGCATCTGGTGGTGCCTGAAATCGAAGCCATTGCTACCGCAACGCTGGCCGAGCTGGAGCAGGAGGGCGTGCGCATTATCCCGACCGCTCGTGCCACCCAGCTGACCATGAACCGCGAAGGTATCCGTCGTCTGGCGGCGGAAACACTTAAAGTTCCGACCTCAAGTTATCAGTTTGCCGATAACGAAGAGGATTTCCTGAAAGCGGCAGAAGCCATTGGTTTGCCGTGTCTGGTGAAGCCGATCATGAGTTCCTCCGGCAAAGGACAGAGCTTTGTGCGTGAGCAAAGTGAGCTGGCCCGCGCCTGGGCTTATGCGCAGGAAGGCGGCCGCGCCGGCAAGGGCAAAGTGATTGTTGAAGGTTTTGTCGATTTTGATTTTGAAATCACGCTGCTGACCATTCGCCATAAAGACGGCAACGGTAATACGGTGACCAGTTTCTGTGAGCCTATTGGCCATCGTCAGGAAGATGGTGATTATCAGGAATCCTGGCAGCCGCAGGCGATGACGGACGCCGCACTGGCGAAAGCGCAGCATATTGCCAAAGTGGTGACCGATGATCTGGGCGGACTGGGACTGTTTGGCGTTGAGCTGTTCGTCAAAGGCGATGAGGTGATTTTCAGTGAAGTGTCACCACGCCCGCACGATACCGGGTTGGTTACCCTGATTTCACAGGATTTATCCGAATTTGCCCTGCATGCGCGGGCGATTCTGGGTCTGCCAATTCCGAATATTCAGCAACATGGTCCATCGGCATCTTCAGTGCTGCTGGTGGCGGGTGAATCCACCACGATGCAGTATTCCGGTCTGGATAAGGCGCTGGCTGAAATTCATACCCAGCTGCGTTTGTTCGGTAAGCCTGAGGTATCCGGTAAGCGTCGTTTGGGTGTGGCGCTGGCCCGTGATGAAAGTATTCAGGCGGCGAAAGACAAGGCTAATCGGGTGATTGCTGCCATACAGGTGACTCTGTAAAAGGCATTTCCGGGGTAATAATCTGCAGCATATTGCAGTTACGCCCGGAAGCTTTGGCCTCGTAGAGAGCGGCGTCTGCCGCTCTTAACCATTCTTCTTTTGACATATTTTCCAGCCACGGGCCGGATTCCCGGATCCATGCAATACCAAAACTGATGGTCAGTTGTTTACTGACCAATGAGTGTTCATGGCGGATATTCAATTCGCGGATGCTCTCGCGGATTCTGTGGCGTACCGCATCCAGATTGTTGGCATCATCAATATATAAAATCAGCGCAAACTCTTCGCCGCCAAAGCGCGAGGTAATTTCATCGGTACGTTTGGCACAGCCTTTTAACGCCTGGGCAACGCGGTGCAGCGCATCATCACCCACCTGATGACCATAGTGGTCGTTAAAGCGTTTGAAATAATCAATATCCACCAGAATTAAGGCAGCGGACTGTTTATGTCGTTTCAGGCGTTTCCAGGTGGATTCCAATGCGTCATCGAAGGCACGGCGATTGGGAATGTTGGTCAGCCGATCTGTATTGGACAGCTGTTCAAGACGCGCCTGTTGCTGGCGGGCGGTATATACCAGCTGGTTGTAGGTATCGCGCAGCTGGCGCAACTCACGGATGCGGAGTGGTGTGGTGAACAGCACCGGACGCAGCATGCCGTCTTTATTATTTAACTCCAGCAAATCGGTTGCTTTACGGATTGGAGTAATCAGTAAATGAATCAGAAGAATAAAAATAATGCCCGGAATCAGCGCAATCAGCAGAAAGGCTGTGATGACATTGGAACTGAGGAATTGCGGCAGTTCCTGCTGATGATGAATGCGGAAACAGTACACCGGCTGTTGCTCCGGTGACATCAGGCAGCGGTCATGAAATGTCTGTGCGTCCTCGGGGCTGGTGAGCAGGTCGACAGCATTCTGCGGTATGTCTGTCCGCATCAGCGGGATGCGGGTAATCCGTTTCCAGACAGACAGTATGTCATCATCAAGCAACTGGAAAAAAATAAGCCAGCCTTGCCTTGGGCCTGAGTTATCGGAGTGCATTACCGGGCTGATGGCTAACAGATACGGTGATTCATCAATGCTCTGAAACAGCGTTGTTGGCTGGTCATTCAGATGTTCAACGCCACCCTGTTGCAACCAGTAAAGCAGACGCGTGCTGTTGCTGGTTACAAGCGATGACTCACTGTTGTATTCAAGATTAAAGACAGGCTCACGCTGATTATTGAGCAGCAGGGCACCGGACAGCTTCAGCGATTCGAAGGTGGTGTCAGTAAAATTAGTGGCGATGTATTCTCTATAAGGTTCCTGAACGTAATGCCAGGTATCGTCCCAGTTGGCATAGTCGGAGACAAAGGTTGCCAGGGTTTCTTTCTTCAGTTCCAGCACACTGTTGAGGCTGAACATTTCGTTCTTCTGCGTTTCCAGTGCCGTGTTCAGTTCGGCCGGATAAAACCACAGCCAGCGCACCAACAGTAACCCGGCGAATAGCAGGGCAATAAAAATGATCGAAAGAAAAAGAAACAGCTGACGGATAGAAAACATAAGGTCTCTGTCTGGTTGTCCGGCCGGGTGCTGTGGCATGGACAGTCTCATTTAGGTCTGTTACGAACCCTCAGTGCGGTTGACCGACTATGCAGACGGTTTCGTCACTGACTTTAAAAGCATAGCCGAAGCGGCGCGATAAAATGCGTAACCTGCGGTTTTTTCAGGCCGTTTTCTGATCTGTATCCGGCTGTGGGGTGACAATTTGCGGAAAACGGCTGAAAACACCACTTGACCTGTGAGTTACTCAAAGGTTTAAGCTGCGCTAATACTGAAGTATGTTCGGGCAGGAGAAGACTATGCGGGTACTGGAACTCGCCAGACGCGAGCAGGTAAATGCCAATACCATCCGCCATTATGTGCGGATTGGATTGCTGAAACCTGGCAAAGACGACAGTGGTTATCATCACTTCACCGCGGCGGAGCACAAACGTCTGCGGTTTATTCTGCAGGCGCGGGATCTGGGCTTCACTCTGGAAGATATCCAGACCATGCTGCAGGCGGCAGAACAGGGGGAGTCGCCTTGTCCTACGGTACGTCAGCTGATCGAACCCCGGTTGTCAGAGGCCAGGGCCCGTCTGGCGGCAATGCAGGCACTGGTAGAACGGATGGAACGGGCGGTTGAGCAGTGGGCAGAGCAACCTGATTGTGTCCCCTGTGGAGAACATATTTGTCATTTGATAGAAGGTGCCGATGTGCACCTGAGTGAACGTTGTGGAAGTCGGGGAGAGTCTCAGCATGACTGATACGGAACGAAAGAGCTGCTGCGGCAGTGAGAAGGAATCAAAGCAAGCTGAGCAGGGCTCATGCTGCGCTACTGAAACGAAAGAAACTGAAACGAAAGCAACTGAGAGTTCGTGTTGCGGCAGTGCGAAAACATCAGCAGAGCCAGTGTCATGTTGTGCCGCGGAAGTAAAAAACGCGGAAGTAAAAAAAACTGAAGTAAATAGCAGCGAAAGCTCATGTTGCGGCAGTGCGAAAACATCGGCAGCGGCAGAACCAGCGTCATGTTGTACCCCGCAAGTAAAAAACACGGAAGTAAAAAACACTGAAGTAAATAGCAGCGAAAGCTCATGTTGCGGCAGTGCGAAAACACCGGCACAGGCAAAACCGGCCTCATGTTGTGCGGCTGAAGCGAAAGTCGCTGAGAGTTCGTGTTGTGGCAGCACGTCCGCAGTGGCAGCTTCCTGTAGTACCGAAAGCGGTGAGTCAGGCGGTTGCTGTCCGCCGGCAGAAAAAGGCCGCATCGACTGGATCTTATGGGGCTGCGGCAGTTTTGTGGTGCTCGGCTATATCGGCTTTTTATTGCTGGGTCATCAGCCTGACAGCAGTCTGCCCTGGCTGGGCGTGATGCTGCATACCTCGTATGAAATGGTTAACGCCATGTGGTGGGGGATTCTGACTGCCTCGTTCTTTGTTGGCTTGCTGGGGCGTATTCCGCGTGAGCTGGTGATGTCGGTATTGGGCAAAGGCGGTACCAAGCGCGGGTTATTCCGCGCAACGCTGGCCGGCTTAATGCTCGATTTGTGTAATCACGGCATTTTAATGGTTGCGATGAAGCTGTATGAACGTGGCGCCAGTATTGGTCAGGTGATGGCTTTCCTGATTGCCAGCCCGTGGAATTCCCTGACCCTGACTCTGATTCTGGTTGGCCTGATAGGCCTTAAATGGACGTTGTTATTTATTGCCGCCTCTCTGCTGATTGCCTGGATCAGCGGCTGGATTTTTGATCGACTGGTTGAGCGCGGTACGTTGCCGGCCAATCCGAATCAGGGCGAATTTCAGCAGGTTCCCTTTCTGCCAACGCTGAAAAATACCTGGAAAGACAATGACTGGTCAGTACCGTCGCTGTTAAAGATGTTCTGGCAGGGCTTTAAAGAATCCAAGATGGTGTTGCGCTGGGTATTCTTTGGTGTGGTGTTAATTGCACTGGTGCGTGCCTTTGTGCCGGAAGACAGCTTCGGCATCTGGTTTGGTGCCAGCTTTACCGGACTGTTAATGACGCTGCTGGCCACGACCATTATTGAAGTTTGCTCCGAAGGCTCCAGTCCGATTGCCGCCGATTTATTTAACCGCGCGGCGGCGCCGGGCAATGCCTTTACCTTCCTGATGGCCGGAGCCGCTACCGATTACACTGAAATCATGGCGCTGCAAAACACCACCAGAAGCTGGAAAATTGCGCTGTTTTTACCGCTGATTACCGTGCCGCAGGTGCTGCTGATTGGCTGGCTGATGAATACCGCCGGGGTGTAATTGTTCTGCCGTAAATAAAAAAACGCCGCGCTGACCTAGTTAGTGCGGCGTTTTTTATGCCTTGCTGATGGTGCTTACAGTTTGCTGAAATCCAGAATCATCAACCGTCCTTCAAAACGGTTCGGCTCAAGGGCAAACCAATGCTCGTAGGTAAAGGCCGCAGGCCAGAGTTTTTCGCAACGATTGGTTAACTCATCGAAGGTTGAACGCCCCGGATCGGCCAGAATAATCTGTTTAACGCCGGCTTTTTTTGCGCGTTTAAACAGGCGCAGTAAATCGCTGACCATTTCATCCCAGAAGCAGATATCGGCACCGATAATACAATCGAATTTCGCCAGATTCTGACCTTTCATATCGTTAAAGGATGCGTGCAACGGGCGCACTTTGGCATCGTTTGCGGCAGCCACCATATCCAGATACGGAAATACGCTGTCATCGACATCCAGACCGGTCACTTTGGCCTGTTGCTGGCTGGCACAATAGACTGCCGCCGGCCCCCAGCCACAGCCAAGCTCCAGTACCCGGGTGTTTTTCGCCAGCGGGTTGCTGCTCAGCCAGTCCATCAAAAGAAAACTGGACGACCAGGTTTTATGGCCGTGGACGCTTGGCTTAGCCACTTTTTTCAGTTTGCGGACCAGAGGGTGTTTCGCGGTAAAAAGGTAAATGCCATAGGCATACTGCATATGATCTTCGGCGAAGATTTCGAGGCGGGGCATGATAGAAAGCGCTTTGACAGACTATGTTGAGCGCCAGTCTACTGGGTTTTTTATCAGCCGCAACAGAATTGAGCTATTGCTACCAATGCTTCTTTGTATAATCCTGTACAGTAATTTGTATAGGTTTTCAGGAGGCTTTATGAATTTACCGACTTTTCGCTCCGTTGCGGCCGATCGTGGACTGTTTCCCGCCGCTCTGCTGCTGGCCGCCAGTGCTCTGTTAACAGGCTGTGCCGGCGTGCAGGTCGATGAGTACGCCGGGCGTGCTCCGGCGCTTGATCCGCGCACCTTCTTTGACGGCACTATCTGTGCCGATGGGGTGGTGCGTGACCGCTCCGGTAAGCAGATCCGTCAGTTTAATGCCCGTATTCTTGCCAGCTGGGAAGATCAGGGCAACGGTTCTGAAGCCGGCACTCTTGATGAAGTTTTTTACTTTTATGATGAACCCGGTGCGGCCGCTGTTGAGGAAACCCGCGTCTGGACGCTGACGCCCAATGGCACCGGCGGTTATCACGCCAGCGCCACGGATGTGCCGCAGCCGACCACCATGAAGCATGCCGGTAACAGCATTCAGATGGCCTACACCCTGCGTTATGGCAAGCCCGGCGATACCATCGACCTGGATATGGATGACTGGATGTTTCAGGTCGCCGATGGTGTGGTGATAAACGAAACCCGCATGAGCAAATGGGGGATTCATGTCGGCCAGGTACTGCTGGTGATGCGTAAAGTGCCGGACGGATATCAGTGTTTGAGCGCGCGCGACTGAGACACTGATGAATTTATCTATTAAATAAATTCAACTTTGTATTAGAAATCATCGTTTTATCTCATGATCGAATTTGGCCAGAATGTGAAAATCATTCAATCATTGAGATATTACGATGACACTTTTTCATACTCTCGGCTTTCCGCGCGTCGGTCAGCAACGCGAACTCAAATGGGCGCTGGAATCGTTCTGGGCCGGTAACAGCACACAGCAGGAACTGCTGGACGTGGCACATACCCAGCGTCTGGCCAACTGGCAACGTCAGCTGCAGGCGGGCGCCGATTTTATTACCGCCGGTGACTTTGCCCTTTACGACCATGTGCTCAATACCAGCTATCTGTTTGGCCACCTGCCCGAGCGCGCGCGCCATGGCGACGATGCGCTGAACCAACTGTTTCTGGCGGCCCGTGGCCGTACCCCTTGTGGCTGTACCAGCCATGCCAGCGAAATGACCAAATGGTTCGATACCAATTATCACTATCTGGTGCCTGAGTGCCGGGCAGAGGATGAATTCCGCCTGCAACCGGAATTACTGCTGGAAGAAATCCGTGCCGCGCGGGCGGTGTATCCGAAAGTAAAAGCCGTGGTACTGGGGCCTCTGAGTTATCTGTATCTGGGCAAAAGTCTGGATAACAGCAATCGCCTGAATCTGCTGCCTAAATTACTGCCGCTGTATTCCGAATTATTCGCCCTGTTAAAAGCCGAAGGCATCGACTGGCTGCAACTGGATGAGCCGATTTTAGCCCTCGATTTACCGTCGGACTGGGCGCAGGCGTTTGAACCGGCGTATCACACCCTGCGTAATAATGGCCTGAATCTGCTGCTGACTACCTATTTTAATGGTCTGGAAGACAACCTCAGCCTGGCGCTGAATCTGCCGGTGCAGGGTGTGCATCTGGATCTGGTCAGTGCACCGGAACAGCTGACACCGGCGCTTGATCGTATCGGGCCTTATAAAGTGCTGTCGCTGGGCGTTATTGATGGGCGCAATATCTGGCGTTCCGATTTAAATGCGATTTGTGAATCTTTGCTGGAAGCCAAGCAGCAACTGGGCGAACGTTTATGGCTGGGCACTTCCTGTTCATTGCTGCATGTACCTTATGACGCCGCCGGTGAACATCAGCTGCCGGATGGCGTTGGCCAGTGGCTGGCGTTTGCTCAGCAAAAACTGGAAGAGGGTGTATTGCTGCGCAATGCATTAAATAACAGTGACGTGCTCAGCTCTGCCGCCTGGCAGGCGCAGGCCGATGCCATTCAGGCGCGCCGTACCTCAACCGCGGTGCATAAAGCCGCAGTAAAACAACGGGCCGCCGATGCCGCCGCGTTCGACTGGCAGCGCGATTTACCTTTTAACGAACGCGCGGCATTACAGCAGGAATTACTGCAATTACCGCTGTTCCCGACCACCACTATTGGTTCTTTTCCGCAGACCAGTGGTATCCGCCAGTTACGTCGTCGTTTTAAACAGGGTGAGCTGACACTGGCGGAATATGAAGATGGTTTAAAAGCCGAAATCGTCCACGCCATCCGGGTGCAGGAACAGATTGGTCTGGATGTTCTGGTGCACGGCGAAGCCGAACGCAACGACATGGTGGAATATTTCGGCGAACAGCTGGAGGGCATTGCAGTATCAGCCAACGGCTGGGTGCAGAGTTATGGCTCGCGTTGCGTTAAACCGCCGATTATTTATGGCGATATTGAACGTCCGCAGCCAATGACCGTGCGCTGGAGCGAATTTGCCCAGAGCCAGACCGATAAGCGCATGAAAGGCATGCTCACCGGTCCGGTCACTATTTTAAAATGGGCATTTGTGCGCGATGACCAGCCCTGGTCGGCGACGGCGTATCAGCTGGCGGCGGTGTTACGTGACGAAGTACAGGATCTGGAACGTGCCGGTATCCGTATTATTCAGGTGGATGAACCGGCGCTGCGTGAGGGCCTGCCGTTGCGTAAAGCGGCGCATAAACAATACCTGCAATGGGCGGTTAACAGTTTCCGTTTCAGTGTGACCGGTGTGGCTGCAGCCACCCAGATTCATACCCATATGTGCTATGCCGACTTTGACGATATTTTGCCGGCGATTCAGGGCATGGACGCTGACGTCATTACGCTGGAAACCGCGCGCTCGGCCAGCAAGCTGCTCGCGACTCTGCAAAGTTCGCCATATAACAATGGTATTGGCCCGGGTGTTTACGATATTCACAGCCCGAACATTCCGGCCACTGACGCGATGATGACTATTCTGCGTGACTCGCTCGATGTTGTTGCTGCGGAAAATCTCTGGGTGAATCCGGACTGCGGCCTGAAAACCCGCCGCTGGGAAGAAGTGATTCCGGCGCTGGAAGCCATGGTAGCTGTTGCCGTGCAATTGCGTACTGAGGTTAAGGTGGCCGAGCAGGTCTGAATAAACAGGCTGGCCTGAGCCGGTTAAAGGCCAAAAAAATCAGACACTTTGGGCTGAGGTGGTGAACGCTACCTCTGCCCCTTTTTTTGCGCGTTACTGCGGGTAATGATTAACCGCAAAACTGAACACCACCTTCACCATAAAAAATACGCAGCACAGCAGAAACCAGGCCGGTATTGGCAGGGCAATCAGCACTAACAGACCGATACACATTAAAAAGGCCCCAAAAAAGGTCTGCAGTTTATGTCCCTGCAGCTGGTTAATAATCAGAGCGGCTGCGATGGTGTATATCCAGGTGAGTAATGCGTATTCAAATGGCGCTCCCAGAAGCCAGGCGATGGCCAGTATGTGTACATGAATCAGAATAAAAATCAGCCGGCCTTTTGGGCGCCCGGCGTAAAAACGGTTAGTGCCGTGGGTAAAGTTAGCGACACAACCGGCGAAAACATCGGCCACCAGAAGCATTCCAAGCACGGTCATCCAGGTAACTCCGGGATGTGTTGGCTGGTACAGGCCAAAATACATGACAGCACTGCCGGCCAGTGCAAACATCAGCGTGGCAACTATTTCGGCGGCTGATTGCTGTTCACCAAATACTTCGTGCAACCCTTGCGGCATCTTTATTATTTTCATTATGTATTCCCTGAGCGGAGTCTGGTCAGTCGCTATCGCTGTGTGCTTTTTGTCGAGGTCTGAAATTAGCTGGATTTCCGGGCTGGCTCAATGATTGCCCCGAGGAACAGAGTAATCCGCGGGAAAAGCAAATCGGCAGCCATCTTCAGCAGGAGTGCTTAGCGGAGGACCGGGCTGAGGACCGGGCGGGATTTATAGCGGGAAAAATTGCAGGAAAGGAGAGAATGCAGAGCCTGTTTATCACAATAAACAGGCTCGCAAGGGAATCAGCTACGCTTACGCTGCTGTTCTTTTAAGGCCAGTTTTTCCTGGCGGCGCTTTTCAATAACGGAGGTCAGATCATTGCCGAGGTGCTCTTCGCCACGTTGTCTGGCTAATTGCATCTGCAGTTCACGCTGACGGAAACGTTCGCGCTGAGCGTCGTCGAACTCGTCATGGCAGTGATGGCAGCTGACACCGGGCACATAATGCTCGTGTTCTTTATCGGCTTCGGTAATTGGCCGGCGACAGGCGTGACACTGGTCATAATCGCCTTTTTCCAGCTGATGATTCACCGTGACGCGGTTGTCGAACACAAAGCATTCGCCTTCCCACAGGGATTCTTCCTGCGGAATTTCTTCCAGATATTTCAGGATACCGCCTTCGAGGTGATACACCTCTTCAAACCCCTGCTCTTTTAAATAAGCGGTGGATTTTTCGCAGCGGATGCCGCCGGTGCAGAACATCGCAACCTTTTTGTTTTTCTCCGGGTCGAGATTTTCTTTCACGTATTGCGGAAATTCGCGGAAGGTTTTGGTGCGCGGATCGAGGGCACCCTTAAAGGTACCGATTTCCACTTCGTAGTCGTTACGGGTATCGACCAGCACCACGTCCGGATCAGAAATCAGGGCGTTCCAGTCGGCTGGTTTTACGTAAGTGCCCACCACGCGTTTCGGGTCGATGCCTTCCACACCCAGGGTTACGATTTCTTTTTTCAGTTTTACCTTGGTGCGGTAAAACGGCATGTCATCGTCGTAGGATTCTTTATGATCGATGTCTTTCAGACGTTCATCACGGCGCAGGTAATCGAGCAGGGCGTCGATGCCTTCACGCGAACCGGCAACGGTACCGTTAATGCCTTCGGCGGCCAATAACAGTGTGCCTTTTACATCCAGACGCAGCATTTCATCCAGCAGTGGCTGGCGCAGGTCTTCGAAGTTATCCAGGGTAACGAATTTATACATCGCACAAACGACGTAAGGGCTTGTAGCAGGAGTGTTCATAATGTCCTCGGCTGGCCGGAACGTAAATCCGGTGCAGGGGTGAAAAGTACGGTCAAATATCAAAGCCTGTTGCCGTGAGTGGCAATAAGGCGGGCGGCATTATACCGGAATCGTGCGGCCTGCCCAGTACGGCGGGCTTTGCCCTGGCTGTCTGATGGTGCGTTGCTGTCAGACCGTCATTGGGTGGCCATTAAGCCTGCCATTAAGGCAGGCTTAGGAATATTGGTTGAAATTAATCGCAGCCAATAGCGGCCACCGCGCTGGCACGCTAAGTTCGGCAAGAGTTTTTCGTACCGGCAAAGGAGTGACCTGTGCGATTGATTAGCCTGCGATATTACCGTTCGGCCTGTCTTGGCTGCCTGTTTGTACTGCTGAGTGTCAGTGTTCTTGCGAGTGCTGTCAGTACTTCTGTTGCCGGACATGAGGACGCCGTAACCATTGAATTGTCCTGGCAGGGCAGTACCGCTTCCGAGTTGTGGCTGATGGCACCTTCCGGTGAAATCATCCGCCCGACCCATCCCTTTGGAGAAACCCTTCCTGTCTGGCTGGAACAGACTGATGCCAGTGAGCACTCCGCGGTACGTCAGCGGTTGCATATCGACCATCAGCTGGCGCCGGGCGAATACCGTATTGCGCTGCAGCTTGTTGCCGAAGCGGGAGAGGAGGCTGTTGATGCTGCTGGTGTCCGTTTTCAGCTGACGATGCGCCAGTACGGCCGGGTTATACGCCAGCTGAACGGGCGGTTGCGCAACAATTCTGAAAGGCAGAATTCACCAGAGGTTATCTGGCGTCTGAATGCGGCCGAGCACTGGAACAGTAACCTGCCGCTGGCACTCCTGCGCGAGCAGTTTCAGGGCGTCTGGCAGCTACAGAGTGCTGAACAGACCCGGGTTTATATAAGGCTTCAGGGTCAGAGCATGGAGCTTCAGGTTTATGAAGACGGCGAATGTCAGTGGCTGGCGTTGCAGGATGCCGTTGCCCTGCCGGGCGGTTTGCGCTGGCAGCAGGAGCAGTTGTGGCTGCATACCGCGTTTTTCAGTGATCTGTTGTATGGAGCAGTGGGTGAGGATGAATTTTTACCCATGCAGCAGGCTTCCTGGCCGGAAGGTGAGTGTGAGGGGATGTCGTTTTAAACAATACTGCAGCATTCATCGACTACTGTTTTTCACCTGGCTCCCACGCTCTGCGTGGTAGCCCCTTGCTGGCGCAGTTGCATTCCCACGCAGAGCGTAGGAACGAGAAGAAAAAACACCGGCGTCACCTGGCTCCCACGCTCTGCGTGGTAGCCCTTGCTGGCACAGTTGCATTCCCACGCAGAGCGTAGGAACGAGAAAATACTGCTGTGCAGAGTATTGGCGGAATAATCACCTGGCTCCCACGCTCTGCGTGGTAGCCCTTGCTGGCACAGTTGCATTCCCACGCAGAGCGTAGGAACGAGAAACTGCTGTGCAGAGTATTGGCGGAATAATAATGGGCAATAAAAAACACCGGCGTAGCGGTGTTTTTTAGGAGTGCATTACTTTGCAGGCTTTCAGTTTCAGCTGATCTTACCAGTCACCCGCACCCGCTTACTGCCGGCTTCAACCGGTGCTTTCTGCGCTTCGGCTTTTTCTTTCAGCTTATCGTCGATGATATTTTTCAGCGCAATTAACAGCCCCATCGCCATAAAGGCACCGGGTGGCAGAATGGCGAATAAAAAGTCGGGGTAGTCTTTTACCAGTTCAATTTTCCAGCTGGCGGCAGCCGGTCCGAACAGTAACTGCATATCGGAGAAAACCACGCCCTGACCGAGAATTTCGCGCATCGCGCCGAGAATAATCAGCACGATGGTAAAGCCCAGTGCCATGGTAAAACCGTCAACCACCGACGGAATAATCGGGTTTTTACAGGCAAAGGCATCGGCACGGCCAAGAATCGCGCAGTTGGTAACGATCAGCGGAATAAAGATACCCAGCACTTCGTATAACTCATAAGTGAATGCCTGCATCACCAGCTCTGCGACTGTGGTAAAGGAGGCAATAATCATCACAAAGGCAGGCAGACGCACGGCATCGGGTACGTGGTTGCGGATTAAGGACACAGAAAAATTCGAGCCTACCAGCACCATCATGGTGGCCAGACCCAAACCGAGGGCGTTCACCACTGAGCCGGTCACCGCCAGCAGCGGGCACAGGCCCAAAAGCTGTACCAGAGCGGGGTTGTTATGCCATAAGCCGTCGAGGCTGATGTCGCGCAGGGATTTCGTTGCCATCATTATTCTCCGCTGCCTGAATGCTGGGGTTCGGTCAGGCGCTGTCCCAGCAGTTCGTTTTTATGTAATTCAAAAAATTTCAGCGCCAGTTTTACCGCTTTAACAACCGCTCTCGGGGTAATGGTCGCGCCGGTAAACTGGTCAAAATCGCCACCGTCTTTTTTTACGGCCCAGCGTTCTGCTTTCGGGTTATTCAGGCTTTTATCGTTAAAGCCCAGTACCCAGTCGGATTTTTTACGGTCGATTTTATCGCCCAGTCCCGGTGTTTCTTTGTGCTCAATAATCCGCACGCCGGCAATGCTGCCGTCGGCATGCACGCCAACCAGTACGGCAATCTGGGTGGTGTAACCATCCGGAGCAACCACCGGCAGAATCACGGTGTTAACCTGGCCATTGGTGCGCGCCAGATGAATCTGGGCATCGTCCGGCAAGGGGCCAAGCAGCTGCTGGTTAAAGCGTTTATCGACGGCGATCACATCGGTCAGCAGATCGTTGTCGTAGCTGCCGGCCGGCACAATTTCATTCAGCGCTTTGGCCTGAGCCATACGGATATTGTGCTCAATGCGCTCTTTGGTGCCGACCTGCGCCACCGCGATGGCTCCGGCGGTGACCATGGCAAACAGGCCGAGGCCAATGGCATTGCGACGGATAGATTGCAGTAAATCGTTCATGGCCGCTCCTCAGCGTTGTTTTGGCGGCAGGCCGCGTTTGGCTTTGGCGTGACCATAGGTCCGCGGCTGGGTGTAGGCATCAATAAAGGGTGCAGCAAAGTTCATCAGCAGCACGGCAAAGGCCACGGCATCCGGGTAAGCACCCCAGGTGCGGATCACGTAGAGCAGAATACCGATACCGGCACCGTAAATCAGTTTGCCTCTGAGAGTTGTAGAAGCTGACACCGGGTCGGTGGCAATAAAGAAGGCACCCAGCATGGTGGCACCGCTGAGCAGATGCAGCGACAGCGGAGTGTACATATCTTCATCCCAGCCCAGCATCAGCGAGCACAGACTGAGTGATACCAGCATCGCCAGCGGAATATGCCAGCTGATAATGCGGCGCCAGATCAGCACCAGACCACCGGCGAGAAACGCCAGGTTGACCCATTCCCAGCCGCCGTTCAGCCAGCCGTTAAAGGTGGCTTCGGCCAGCACGCTGTCGGCGGTGCCTTTGGCAATCAGATGTTTGTAAGCATCCAGCGGCGTGGCGCCACTGAAACCATCGGCCAGGCTGGCGGAACCGGCAAAAATCACCTGCAGGGTATCGGCAAAGCCCAGTGTCGCCTGACCGGACATCTGCGTTGAAAGCGCCCAGCTGGTGGTCATCTGTACCGGGAACGACACCAGCACCAGCGCATAACCAACCATCGCCGGGTTAAACGGATTGTTGCCCATACCGCCGTACAGCTGCTTGGCAAAGACGATGGCAAAAGCGGTGGCAACCAGCGTAATCCAGAAGGGGGCAAAAGGCGGCAGGGCCAGACCAATCAGCACACCGGTTAACAGCGCGGTGTTGTCTTTCAGGAAAAACGCCAGCGGACGCTTACGGATACTGAGAATGGCCGCTTCGCTCGCAACCGCGGTGGCACTGGCGAGCAGCACATTGATAAAGGTGCCCCAGCCAAACAGGGCGGTAATCACCGCCAGACCCGGCAGGGTGGCAAGAATCACCGTCGCCATCACCTTGCTGGTGCTGTTCGGGCCGTGGGTGTGGGGTGAAGATAAGGTCAGCAAACCCATGGTCAGGACGCCTCGTTCGATGTTGTGCCGGCCGGCGCAAGGGCGGCCAGCTCCTGTTGCAGTTGCAATAGTTTATCCTGCTGTTTCTGTACGCCGAGGGTCAGGGCATCCACGGTGTCCAGCCCTTCGGCTTTGGCCATATCCAGACGCTCCTGCATTTTCGCCACCCGGTCTTGCTGGGCAAGGATCTTCTTGTTCAGCGCTTCGATATTGGCGGCCTGATCGGCGGCGTTGCTCTCGGCGGCCGGGGTGCCGGTTGCATGTGGAGCAGCACTGCCATCGACAGTGGCACTGTCATCAGAGCTGCCAGCGGCGACAGACGCATCGTAGGCCGCTTTGGCTTCATTCACCCGTTCCTGCTGCTTATCAACACCGGTCTGCAGTGCGTCAACGGTATCCAGCCCCTGTTCTTTGGCTTCAGCCAGACGCTTGAGTGCGGTATCCAGTCGTGCCTGGGCGGTTTCCCATTTACGCTTTAAACGCTCCGGCGAATTCGGGTCGCCTTTGTCGGTGTCGGTCGTTGCAGCAGAGGCAGCTGCCGGTGCGGCTTTGGCGGCTTTTTTCGCAGCTGCAAGCTGTTTGGCCAGGTCTTTGATTTTGTCCTGAGTCTTGTTCAGCGCGCTTTCAAATAACGGCACTTTGTCGGCCATGCTTTCATCGGCACGGGCCGCTTCGAGTTTTTCTTTGGTTTTCGCCAGTGCGCTTTGCGCGGCATCGAACTGCTTCTGCAGTTTTTCCAGCTCGGCGTTGCCGTCAGCCGCAGGCGCGTTGCTTGTAGCGGCTGCGCTGTCTGCGGCGACGGCAGGCTTGGCGGCCTGAGCTTTAGCTGCCGCTTCGGCACGGGCTTTACGCTTGGCTTCTTTCTCGGCGACTTCGCGTTCCTGACGGGCCAGACGCTCTTCAAAGCGCTGGCGCGCGCGTTCGGCCTTGGCCTGGGCTGCGCGTTCTTCGCGGATGGCGCCTTTGGCGTAACGGTAATACTGCACCAGCGGAATATGGCTCGGGCACACATAAGAGCAGGCGCCGCATTCGATGCAGTCAAAAATATTGTGCTGTTCGGCTTTGTCGAACTCCTGACTCTTGCTGAACCAGTACAGCTGCTGAGGCAGCAGGTCAGCCGGACAGGCATCGGCGCACATGCCACAGCGGATACAGGCCATGGCGATATCGTTAGGCGGTAATTCTTTTTCGGTTGGTGCCAGCAGACAGTTGCTGGTTTTGGTGATCGGCAGATCCAGACCGGGCAGGGCAAAGCCCATCATCGGCCCACCCATAATCACGCGTTCGCGCTTTTGTGGCTGATAGCCGGCCAGTTGCAGCAGGTGGCTGACCGGGGTGCCGATTAAGACTTCCCAGTTGCCGGGCTGCTGCATCGCATCGCCGGTTAAGGTGGTAATGCGCGAAATCAGCGGCTCGCCAAAGGCGACGGCGCGGTAAATGGCGGCCGCGGTGCCGACGTTCTGACACACCAGACCGAGGTCGGCAGGAATGCCACCGGCCGGGACTTCTTCGCCGGTTAAAATTTTGATCAGCTGTTTTTCACCACCGGACGGGTATTTGGTGGGAATGGTCACCACGTCGATATGGTGCTCTTCACCCAGCTCAACCAGTGCGGCATTCAGGGCGGCAATGGCTTGCGGTTTGTTGTCTTCAACGCCGATCATGCAGCCTTTGGCGCCAACAATATGCAGCAGAATCTGTGCGCCCTGAATGACCTCAGCCGCGCGTTCGCGCATCAGCATGTCATCGGCGGTGATGTACGGTTCACACTCGGCGCCGTTCAGAATCAGGGTATGAATCTCGCGCTGGCCGGTGCTCAGTTTAACGGCGGTGGGGAAACCGGCGCCGCCCATACCGGCAATACCGCACTGGCGGATATGCTCGGTCAGCTGACGCGGGCTGATATCGCTCAGATGCTCAAGGCCCAGTTGCTGATACAGGCTCTGGTGTTCAATCCAGCGCTCGGCACCATCGGGAATAATCACGATGCAGTCTTCCTGCAGGCCGGAAGCGTGCGGCACGGCGCGCGGTTCAACGGCGGCGACGGTGCCTGAGGTTGGCGCGTGCAGCGGCACCGAGACAAAACCATCGGCGGCGGCAATCAGCTGGCCTTTTAATACCTGGTCACCGGCTTTTACAAGTGGCTTGGCGGCGGCACCAATATGCTGGTGCAGCGGCAGTACCAGCTCGGCTGGCAGGCTGGCCTGCTGTACCGGCGTGGCGGTGGACTGGGCTTTGTTTTCTGCCGGATGAATACCGCCGTCAAAATTGTGCAGGCGAATCAGGTTGGTCATGCGGCGTCTCCGGCCAGATGGTGATGACGGTCGGTGGCAATGAGTTCAACGCCTGAGGTCGGGGCTTGCCAGTACCAGTTGGATTTATCGACGCTGACCGGAATCATATCGATACAGTCAACCGGGCAGGGCTCCACACACAGGTCGCAGCCGGTGCATTCATCGGCAATGACGGTATGCATCTGCTTGGCGGCACCGAGAATGGCATCGACCGGACAGGCCTGAATGCACTTGGTGCAGCCAATGCACTCGTCTTCACGGATAAAGGCAACGGTGGGTACGGCTTTTTCGGCGCCGTGTTCGGCGTCCAGCGGCTCAGGTTCTACGCCGAGCAGATCGGCCAAAGACTGAATCGTACCTTCGCCGCCGGGTGGGCATTTATTGATTTTTTCACCGCCGGCAATGGCTTCGGCGTAGGGCTTACAACCCGGATAGCCGCACTGACCACACTGGGTCTGCGGCAGCAGGTTGTTGATCTGATCGACAATCGGGTTGCCTTCTACTTTAAAGCGGATGGCGGCAAAACCCAGAACGGCACCAAAAATAACCGCCAGAACGGCCAGCAGGCCGACTGCAATAACAATGGTCCAGAGTGCAGCTGACATGAAAACTCCTAAATACTGACCAGACCGGTAAAGCCTAAGAACGCCAGCGACATTAATCCGGCAGTGAGCATAGCGATGGCAGAGCCCTGAAAAGGCTTGGGCACGTCGGCGACGGCCACACGTTCACGCAGGGCGGCGAACAGCACCATCACCAGTGAGAAACCCACGGCGGCACCAAAGCCATACAGAATGGATTCGACCAGGCTGTTGTCGCGTTTGATATTCAGCAGGGCCACACCCAGTACCGCGCAGTTGGTGGTAATCAGCGGTAAAAAGATACCCAGCACTCGGTACAGCAGCGGGCTGGTTTTGCGGATGGCCATCTCGGTAAAGCCCACCACCACGGCAATCACCATGATAAAGCTGATGGTTTTCAGATAGGCCAGATCCAGCGGAATCAGCAGGTAGGTGTACACCAGATAGCTGCACACCGATGCCAGCGTCAGCACGAAGGTGGTGGCCGCGCCCATACCGATGGCGGTTTCCAGCTTGTTGGATACACCCATAAAAGGGCAGAGACCGAGGAACTGCACCAGCACGAAATTGTTGACCAGAATGGTGCTTACCAGAATCAGCAGATAGTCAGTCATCAATGGCTCCGCAGCACATGTGTACCGTCGATATTAAAAAATGGGCGCGCATTATCCCAAAACTGTGTTATTTCGGACAAGAAGGTTTTTTTCGGTTCTAAGCACCGTTTGGAATAAGCTTAGTGGTTGTTACGTCTGTGGCTTGTAACGGCCGCCTTATTGGCATGCCAGCGGGGGATGATAGCGGCCTGTTGGGGGAAGGTACTGATGCGGGTCAAGGATATAACCGGATGGTTATTTTGAGGCAGAAGGCAGAAGGCAGAGGGCAGAGGGCAGAGGGCAGAGGGCAGAGGGCAGAGGGCAGAGGGCAGAGGGCAGGAGCGGAACTTATCCAAGACAAAATCAGAAGTCTCAACTCACCCGGCAAGCACCGTGTGGGAGCGGCTTTCAGCAGCGATATCAGCAATGGATGTTGTAGAGCAACGGTGCCGGTTGGCTTTTTAAGAAATGCAGGTGTCTGCGCTTTGTCCGTGAAGCTCTGATGTAAAGAGGTTCTGTTTGTATATACAGTATATTTTTAAGTTTTCAGGAAATCGGGCACGCTTTGTATTCGTGCTTGCCCGTTTTGACAGAGGGTAGTAACTTAAACGTCAAGTGAATCAATAGCTTGCAACCTTGTTTCACAATTTTATATGCGCAAAGGCATTGAGTTAACAGGCGTGCGCGTTTTTCTGGAAGGGATTTTTGAGTTATGGACGACTTCTCAGCTGGGTCAATAAGTTATGCGGGGTTTCTCGAAAGAGTCGCCCGGAATAAATGCGCATGCATACTAATAAGCTAGGTGATACCTGAGACTCCTATGAGTAACGATACATTTCCTAAAAGACGAAATACCGATGTGACCGCAGAGAAAGGCGTGAATATTGTTTCAACTATCTTTAACGACCAGTTGGGCTGGGTTTTTCGACGCACACACGAAGAACATGATTTTGGCGTAGATGCCTATGTTGACTACGTTACAAAAGATGGTTGTGTTACAGGTCAATTTTTGGCGGTACAAATAAAAACAGGGAAAAGCTATCTTTCAAAGCACGGAACGATGCACTGGTATTCTGATACAAAAGAACACTTAAACTATTTCTTAAATTTGCCTACTCCGATCCTTTTGATAATCTGCGATCCAGATACAGGAGAGTGTTTTTGGGCATTACTAAAAAAAGAAGAAGTGGACTTCAAAGAGAGTCGATGGAGATATCCCATACCGAAAAAGCAAAAACTTTCTATAAAGTCTATCTCTGAAATTGAAAATATATTAGGTGTTCCAGAGGATCATTTAGAAGAGTTTGAGGAAGATAATCAACTTTTAGACTTGGTCAACTCGGATACGTATATACAGTATTGCGTTCCGCGAGAAGATATAGAAAGTAAAAGTTTGGATAATCTAAAAGAATTTTTAAATCGAATTACAAGAAATGAAAAACTTACAAACTCGGTTCAAGGTAAATTATATATTAGTACTTATGGATATGAGAATGATTCTAGAGAAGTTTTTCAAATAAGCGCTATTCGTAAATGGGCAAAAAAAGCTAGAAAGAAAATAAATTGCTGGTATCTATGTGCAAGTGGCGGGGAAATACCATCTACAATTACTTGGTTGGGTGCCAGTACCTGTAATATTGATTCCAAGCCAGTTATCCAGTCTGGCGGAACACATGGTTATGAAATTTCAGGTATTCCTAAAGAATGGAGTGAGTTTATTAGTGAGTGTTTTCATGGGCTTAATATAGCAAGTGATAAGTGGGGGTGGCCTGTTAGGAAAAATTACGAAATATCAAAATTAATTCAAAAAGAATTGTTTCCCGATATTCCATTTCCTGAGCTCGATGAAGCACCTAACAAGTCATGAGGCATTTTAGAGCGAAATGAGGATAAACTTGGTAGTGGCGAGCTTTCTTGCTATCGCGACAGCAGGGTATTTAGGTTTTGGTGCAATTAACGAATATATTGATCGTGAGTCCGGTGCAATTGTCGAAAAAGTGCTTTCAGACAATACCATCAGTCAACTTAAGTTACTCTCGGAGGTACAGCTACTCATAAAATCAGGTGAAATCACACAGGCTGAAGCCAAGCTTTCCGTGTCTACCGAGAGGCTGGAATATATTCTTCGAAATAATTGCAGTTTACCTAAATGCAAGGAGGCGCTCCGAAGCTATGAGCGCAAGTAAAATTATAAACCGACGCTGCTTTGAGCGTTATAGTTCTTGGGATAGACAAGGATGCCTGTGCTGATAACGCGCCCGATCTCCGTTATGCGGTCTGTAACAGGGTCTCAACGGCAGCCTGATTGCCTCTTCTGTTCAAAATATAACCACCAGAGCATCCGACACAGCGGACACTGACATATCCTGAATGAGGAAAGCTTGCACCGGCGGGAAATGTTGGCACACTCTGCTGTCATATCAGTCTGCCTCTGAGGTGGTGGGGCAGGCAAACACAATAATAAATCTCTGCATCGGACTGGCGTTGTGCCAGCTGCTCTCAGGTCGCCTTCGCTGTAAGAGGGAGCCGCAGTGAGGGGCTGACTGCCGGAGTTGTAATGGATAGCTGCTGATGAACACTGTTGTTTTGGGGAAGATGCGCCGCTGCGGCGGGTTTACTGGTCGTCTGCAGGCTGGTTTGCAAAAGGCTGGCTGGTTGAAAGCTGTAAGCGCAGGTCTATGGCTGGCAGGCGCGCTGTTACTGGCGGGGTGCAGCGATCAGGCCTGGAATAATCCTCATCCGGAATCCGAAGCCAGCGCCAATATTCTCTATTCCAGTTTTTCCGAACGTCCCAAATATCTTGATCCGGCCCGCTCTTACAGTTCGGATGAATCACGCTTTATTGACCAGATCTACGAGCCTCCTCTGGCTTACGACTACCTTAAACGCCCTTACGAGCTGATCCCCAATACCCTGACGGCGATGCCGGATATCCGTTACAGTGATGCCGCTGGCAATGAGGTGGATGCCAACAGCGAAAACATTGCCTTTTCTACCTACCATTTTCAGTTGCAACCCGGCATCCGCTATCAGCCGCATCCGGCCTTTGCCCTGAACGAGAACGGTGAATCACGTTATCTGTTTGCTTCGGCCGCCGAATCAGAGCGATACCGCAGTCTTGACGATTTTACTGAGCAGGGCAGTCGTGAACTGGTGGCTGAAGATTATGTGTATCAGGTTAAACGCCTGGCCGACCCTAAACTGCTGTCGCCGGTACGCGCACTGCTCAGCGATTATATTGTCGGCATGACGGAGTTCAGCCAGATTGCGAGTGATACGCGTAAAGCACTGGAAGAAAAAGCAGGCAAGCAGGCCTGGCTGGATTTACGCGAGCTCAGTATGGCCGGTGTTGAAGCCCAGAGCCGTTACGATTTTACCATCCGCTTAAAAGGCAAATATCCGCAGTTTAAATACTGGCTGGCATTTCACTTTTTTGCTCCCATCCCCTGGGAGGTCGATCGTTTTTACCATCAGCCTGGGCTGGCCGACCGTAATATTGTGCTGAACTGGCACCCGGTGGGCACTGGTCCTTTTATGATGACGCGCAATAACCCCAACGAAGTCATTATTCTGGAAAAGAACCCGAATTACCGCGCCGATTATTATCCTGCTGAAGGTTCGCCTGAGGATGTTGCAGCCGGTTTACTGGATGACGCCGGAAAGCAATTGCCATTACTGGATAAAGTGGTTTACCGGCTGGAAAAAGAAGCCATTCCGCTGTGGACCAAGTTTATGCAGGGCTATTACGACCGCTCTGGTATTGCCAGTGACAGTTTTGATCAGGCGATCCGCGTCAGCAGTGATGGTATTGGCCTGAGCCCGGAAATGACGGCCAAAGGCGTTACGCTGGAAAAAGAAGTGGTGCTGGGCAGTTATTATCTTGCCTTTAATATGCTCGACCCGGTGGTCGGCGATAAAGGGGATGCCAAAAGCCGCGAACGTGCGCGCAAGCTGCGTCAGGCAATCGCCATTGTTTACGATCAGCAGGAAATGATTTCGATTTTTGCCAACGGCCGTGGTGAAGTGGCGATGAGCCCGATACCGCCGGGTATTTTCGGTTATCAGAGTGGCGAAGAGGGCATTAACCCTTATGTATTTGACTGGGTGGATGGCAAACCACAGCGTAAATCGCTGGAAGAGGCCAAACGGTTATTGGCCGAAGCCGGTTACCCGGGCGGCCGCCATGCCAAAACCGGTGAGCCTCTGGTGCTGAATCTGGATACCCCGACCGGTGGCAGTGGCGGCAGCGCTATGCAGAACTGGATGATCAAACAATTTAAAAAGCTGAATATTCAGCTCAATATCCGTGGTACCGACTACAACCGCTTTAAAGAAAAAATGCAGACCGGTAATGCCCAGTTATTCCAGTGGGGCTGGCTGGCCGATTATCCGGATGCCGAAAACTTCCTGTTTTTGCAATACGGCAATAACGGTCAGGTGATCAGCGGCGGCAGTGGGGTAAATTCCACTAACTATAACAATGCGGAATACAACCGCCTGTTTGACCAGATGCAGCTGATGGAAGACTCGCCACAACGTATGGAAATTATCCGCCGCATGATTGCCATTCTGCAGCGCGATGCGGTGTGGGCATCCGGCTGGCATCCGCATTCTTATGTGCTGAATAACCATTGGGTACGCAATGTCAAAGCTCACGGTATCAGTAAGAGTGTGCTCAAATATTTTGCCGTGGATAAAGAGCAACGCCGTCAGGCACAGGCGGCCTGGAATGCACCGGTGTTATGGCCCATTTTTGTCGTCGCCGGAATTCTGCTGGTTACGTTGCTGCCGGGTTACCGTGCCTTCCGCCGTCGCCAGCAGCGCCGTATCGGCAATGGGCAGACAATCCATTCAGCAGAGCAGGAGGGCTGATATGCTGGCTTATATTATCCGTCGTTTAGCCTACGCCCTGCCGATTCTTCTTGGTGTAAACCTGCTGACCTTTGCCCTGTTCTTTATGGTGAATACACCGGATCAGATGGCACGGGTGCAACTGGGCGATAAACACGTATCGGCGGAAGCCATAGAGCAATGGAAAGCGCAGCGCGGTTATGACAAACCCTTATTTATCAACACCGCTGAAAACAGCGAAGGGCTGCTGACCGATACCATCTTCTTTGAAAAGTCAGCGCGTCTGTTTGTGTTTGATTTCGGTAAATCCGATGAAGGGCGGGTGATCGGGGCAGATATCAGTGAACGTATGTGGCCCAGTCTGGCCGTGGCCTTGCCGACCTTTATTATCGGCATCAGTGTGAATATTGTTTTTGCGCTGTTTGTGGTGATGTTCCGTGCCAGTGTGTTTGATACCGCAGCCATGGTGCTGTGCGTGGTGCTGCTGTCGATATCCGGGGTGTTTTATATTCTTGCCGGGCAGTATTTCTTTGCCAAACTCTGGCATCTGGTACCGATCTCCGGTTATCTGGGCGGCACCGATGCCATCCGTTTTCTGATATTGCCGGTGATTATCGGCGTGGTCGCCGGTATCGGTGGTGGTACGCGGTTGTACCGCACCTTATTTCTGGAAGAAGCCAATAAAGATTATGTGCGCACTGCGCGCGCCAAAGGCGTGTCGGAAACTGCGGTATTGTTCCGCCATATTCTGCCTAACGGCCTGATCCCGATTCTCACCAGTGTGGTGGTGGTGATTCCGTCGTTATTTATGGGCAGCCTGCTGATTGAATCGTTCTTTGGCATTCCCGGTCTTGGCAGTTACACCCTGGACGCCATTCAGGCGCAGGATTTTGCCATCGTGCGCAGCATGGTGTTTCTTGGTTCCGTACTCTATATCCTCGGTCTGATTCTGACGGATATTTCTTACACCCTGGTTGATCCACGGGTAAGGCTGTCCTGATATGAGTGACCTGATATGAGCGAATTAGTGTCTGTTATGAATGAATTACTGAGCATTAAGCCCGTCGTGTTATGGAGCGATGTACTTATTTATATTCTGGTGGCCAGTCTCGGACTGTTTTTTTACCAGTTAAGTCAAAACCCGCTGGCGCGTCAGCGCTGGCGTACGGTGTTTCACTCCCGTGCCGGTGTCGCCTCGTTTATTGTTATTCTGTTTTATTTGCTGATTGCTCTGCTGGATTCTCTGCATTACCGCGCACCTCTGGAAAAAACCGAAGGCAGCGATGAAGTGCATTACAGTCAGGAAGTACACAGTCTGCTGGATGTGGTGCTGACCGAACTGCGCAATAAAGACGAAAAAACCTATTCGGCACCGTTCGCAATTTATTCTTTCGCCAAAGAGAATATGCAAACCGACGACGGGGTTGTGTATCGCGATTTTCCGCGCTTAGCGAATGCCGGGCAGCATCTTGAAAGTGCGGCTGAGCATGGTATGGATATCTTTGTTCGTTCAATGAAAGCATTGCTGGTAGCGGCGTTTATCAGTGCGGTGATTATCGGTTTGCATATCGCCTGGCGTAAGCGCCAGCAGAACATCACACGCAGCGAAGGGCTCAGCGCCCGGACTCTGCCATGGCCAACCATTTACCTGACGCTGTCTTTATTGGTGCTGGCCTGTTGCTGGGTGCTGGAACTGAGTAAGGTATATCACATTCTGGGTACCGATAAGGTCGGTCAGGATGTTCTCTACTGGAGCATTAAAGCCATCCGCACCGGGGTGTTAATCGGCACCCTGGCAACCCTGCTGACTCTGCCACTGGCGATTGTGCTGGGTATCAGTGCTGGTTATTTCAAAGGCTGGGTCGATGATGTGGTGCAGTATATTTACACCACCCTGAGTTCTATTCCGGGCATTCTGTTAATTGCGGCATCGGTGCTGCTGATTGATGTGTATATCGAAACCCACCCGGAGCAGTTTAATCTGGTGGCTGTGCGGGCCGATTTTAAATTCCTGGCGCTGTGTTTTATTTTAGGTATGACCAGCTGGACCGGCCTGTGCCGTTTATTGCGCGCGGAAACGTTAAAAGTCAGCCAGCTGGATTATGTGCAGGCAGCCCATGCCTTTGGGGTTGGTCATAACCGCATTATTTTCCGCCATATTCTGCCCAATATTACCCATATTATTCTGATTGCTCTGGTGCTGGATTTCAGTGTCTTTGTGCTGGCCGAAGCGGTGTTGTCTTATATCGGGGTTGGCGTTGATCCGTCGATGGCCAGTTGGGGCAATATGATTAATGAAGCACGTTCTGAGTTATCCCGTGATCCGGTGGTGTGGTGGTCGGTAGCGGCGGCCTTTGTGCTGATGTTTGTACTGGTGCTGGCGGCGAATTTATTCTCCGACCGGGTTCGCGATGCTTTCGATCCACGGTCGGCCTGAGGAGAGGTTCATGGAGTTATTACAGGTCGAGAACCTCAGTATCGAATTATTACCGGGCAAATATCAGCAGGCTGGGCGCTTGCTGGTAAAGCCGGTGAGTTTCAGCATTCAGGCCGGAGAAATTCTGGCCTTGGTAGGCGAGAGTGGTTCGGGTAAATCGCTGACGTCGCTGGCGTTAATGCGCCTGCTGCCGGAGGCGCTGGCCATTCGCAGTGGCCGGGTGCAACTGGCCGGAACCGATGTGTTTAATCTGACTGAAGCGCAGATGAACTCGGTGCGCGGGCGTATGGCGGCGATGGTATTTCAGGAGCCGCAAAGCTCGCTGAATCCGGTGCAGACTATTGAACAGCAGATTGGCGAAGTGCTGCGTTTGCATAAAGGGTTAAGCGGTGCCGCGCTGCGCGAAAAAATCATCAGTCTGTTGCACGAGGTCGGTATTAACGATGCCGAGCAACGCCTGGGTTGGTATCCGCATCAGTTGTCCGGCGGGCAGAAACAGCGTGTGGTGATTGCCATTGCACTGGCCTGCGAGCCGCAATTACTGATTGCCGATGAGCCGACCACCGCACTGGATGTTACCATCCAAAAGCAGATTCTGGAGTTGCTTAACGAATTACGCCGCAAACGCCAGCTGGCGGTGCTGTTAATTACCCACGATATGGGGGTGGTGGCACAGATGGCCGATCGTGTGGCGGTGATGCGCTATGGCGAAATTGTTGAACAGGCCGCTGCCCGCGAATTTTTTGCCGCGCCAAAACATGAATACAGCCGTGCGCTGATTCACTCGTTGCCCGATCGCCGCCATTTTTTGTCTGCTCCGGCGCAAAGCGAGCCTTTGCTGCAGTTAAAGGATGTACGTGTCTGGTTTGCCCAGCGTAAAGGTATTTTGCAGCGGGTGGTCGGCCATACCAAAGCGGTGGATGGCATCAGTCTGAGTATTGGCCGGGGTGAAACCCTGGCTCTGGTGGGCGAAAGTGGTTCGGGTAAATCGACCGCCGGGCGCGCTATTTTGAGTCTGGAGCCGCTGGCTGGTGGTGAGCTGTATTTTGCTGGTGAACGCATTGATCAGCTCAGCCAGCGTCAGTTTTTACCGTTGCGCAAACGCATTCAGGTGATTTTTCAGGACCCGTTTTCGTCGATGAATCCGCGTATGAATGTACGCGATATTCTGGCCGAAGGCATGATTGCGCTGAAGGTTGAGGCCGATGCCGCTAAACGCGAACAGCGCCTGCAGGCATTGCTGCAGCGGGTCGGGCTGGAAGCCGCGCATCTGGATCGCTTTCCCCATGAGTTTTCCGGCGGCCAACGCCAGCGTCTGGCGATTGCCCGTGCCATTGCGGTGGAGCCCGAACTGATTATTTGTGATGAGCCAACCAGCGCGCTGGATGTTTCTATTCGTGGTCAGGTGTTGCAGCTGTTGCAGGAATTGCAGCAGGAAATGGGCTTGTCGTATCTGTTTATTACCCACGACCTGTCGATTATTCCGCATCTGGCGCACCGGGTAGCGGTGATGAAAGACGGCGTGATCGTTGAGCAGGGCGATACCGAGCAGATAATGACCGCACCACAGCACGATTACACCCGCAGCCTGCTGGCCTCGGTACCAGTCAGCCCGGTTTAGTGGCGCCAGCGCAGCACGGAATAACCCGACACTCTGGCGGTGGTAATTCTGCCGCCGGGGCGTAAAATCCTGCCATTCTTTGTTGTCGCCTTTTTGTGCAGGAGTGTCTTGTGTCACAGATTTCCCGTTCTCAGGTTGAGGCCGCTCTGGCCGGTTATACCGATCCTTATCTGGAATCCGATCTGCTCAGCGCCGGTTGCGTGCGTGATATACGTATTGATGGCGGCCGGGTTGAGGTGGATATTCATCTTGATTACCCGTCTGAATTTCTCAAAGGCGGCATCGCGCAGATGCTGCAAACGGCGCTGGAAAACATAGATGGCTGCAGCGCTGCGGCGGTGAATATCAGCTGGTCGGTGGCGGAAAACAAAAGCCAGAACAGCGTTGAAGCCATTGCCCAGGTGAAAAATATTGTTGCGGTGGCGTCCGGCAAAGGCGGGGTGGGTAAATCCACCACGGCGGTTAACCTGGCCATTGCGCTGGCCAAAGACGGCGCCAAAGTCGGCCTGCTGGATGCCGATATTTACGGCCCGAGTCAGGGCATTATGCTGGGGGTCGAAGACGGCACCCGCCCGGAAACCATCGACAACAAATGGTTCGTGCCTATTGAAGCTCATGGTCTGAAAAGCATGTCGATGGCGTACCTGGTTACCGAAAGCACGCCGATGGTCTGGCGCGGGCCGATGGTCGCCGGGGCGCTGATGCAGATCCTGACTCAGACCCAGTGGGGCGAGCTGGATTATCTGATTATTGATATGCCGCCGGGCACCGGAGATATTCAGCTGACCCTGAGCCAGAAATTTCCGGTATCCGGTGCCGTGATTGTCACCACGCCGCAGGATATTGCCCTGGCCGACGCCAAAAAAGGCGTGGAAATGTTCCGCAAAGTGAATATTCCGGTGCTGGGTATGATTGAAAATATGAGCATGCATATCTGTTCGCAGTGTGGTCATGCCGAGCATATTTTTGGTGAAGACGGTGCCGAGCGTCTGGCGGAAACTTACAACACGACTGTGCTGGGTTCACTGCCGTTATCCAAGTACATCCGTGAGCAGTCCGATGCCGGTACGCCGGTGGTGGCCGCGGATGATTGCTCGGAAGTCTCTATGATGTATCGCCATGCTTCACGCCGTCTGGCGGTGGCACTGGCACGTCAGGCCGCTGCGGCGCAGGCGATGCCATCCATTGAGATTGCTGACGAGTGATCGCAGGCGGGTAGCTTGCAGACGAGCAGGCTGCTTGCTTAAGAGCCCGGCTTCCGCAGTCAGGCTTCTGGGTCCGGCTCTCGGGCCCGGCTTACGGTACCTGGTGTTAAGAATGATCATTCATATGCTATGTTTGGTCATTTACCTGTCAGTAAAGCCGGGTAAACTGGTTCGCCATAAAGCAATGCAGGATGCCGGCTTGTCCGGCAGCCGATGATAATAACCTGTGCCAACACAACCGATTTGTGAGAAAGCAACCATGAGCAAGTACTCCCATATTCTGCAGCCACTGGATCTTGGCTTCACCACTCTGAAAAACCGCGTGATGATGGGTTCCATGCACACCGGCCTGGAAGATCGTCCGTGGCACTTTGGTGAGCTGGCAGAATATTTTGCCGAGCGTGCCCGTGGTGGTGTTGGCCTGCTGGTAACCGGTGGTTTCTCACCGAACCGTGCCGGTGACCTGTTGCCGTTTGGCTCCAAAATGATGAGCAGCTGGCAGGTGCCTTTCCACAAAAAAGTTACCAATGCCGTACATGAAAACGGTTCCAAAATTTTGCTGCAGATTCTGCACGCCGGCCGTTACGGTTACACCCCGCTGAACGTTGCACCTTCTGCGATTAAGTCGCCGATTACACCGTTTAAACCAAAAGAGCTGACCAGCAAGCAGATTTATAAAACCATCGACCAGTATGCCCGTGCCGCCAAACTGGCACAGAAAGCCGGTTACGACGGTGTTGAGGTGATGGGTTCTGAAGGTTATTTCATCACTCAGATGATCAACAAACGCACCAACCAGCGCAGCGACGAGTGGGGCGGTTCTTACGAAAACCGTATCCGTTTCCCACTGGAAGTCATCCGCAAAATGCGTGCGACTGTAGGCGAAGAATTCATCATCATGTTCCGCCTGTCGATGCTGGATCTGGTGGAAGAAGCGTCCGATATGGAAGAAGTTATCCATCTGGCGAAAGAACTGGAAAAAGCCGGTGTAACCATCATTAACACCGGTATCGGCTGGCACGAAGCCCGTGTTCCGACCATCGTGACCTCTGTTCCGCGTGCAGCGTTCGCCGATGTTACCGCCAAGGTAAAAGCGCAGGTGAATATTCCGGTGGTCGCTTCTAACCGTATTAATATGCCGGAAACGGCTGAAGATATTATCGCCAATGGCAAAGCCGATATGGTGTCGATGGCGCGTCCGTTACTGGCCGACCCGTACTGGGTGAAAAAGGTTGAAGAAGACCGCGCTGACGAAATCAATACCTGTATCGCCTGTAACCAGGCTTGTCTGGATCACACCTTCGAAAACAAGCGTGCATCTTGCTTAGTCAACCCGCGTGCCTGTAACGAAACCAGACTGGTGTACATCCCGGTTAAACAGGCGAAAAAAGTAGCCGTTGTTGGTGCTGGCCCTGCGGGTCTGGCCTGTGCCGTAACCGCGGCAGAGCGTGGCCATGCGGTCACTCTGTTTGAAGGCCGTGGCGAAATCGGTGGTCAGTTCAATTACGCCTCGAAAATTCCGGGCAAAGAAGAATTTAAAGAAACCATCCGCTACTTCACCGCTATGATCAAAAAATACAATATTGATCTGAAGCTGAACCACATCGTAACGGCCGATGAATTAAAATCCGGTGGTTTTGACGAAGTGGTTATCGCCTCTGGTGTTGCACCGCGTATGCCGAACATTCCGGGTATCGACAGTCCGAAAGTGGTGTCTTATCAGGAAGTGCTGGATAAAGAACTGCAACTGGGTAAAAGCGTTGCCGTGATGGGTGCCGGTGGTATCGGTTTCGATATCAGCGAATACCTGACCCACGAAGGTGAATCCACCACGCTGAATAAAGATGCCTGGATGAAAGAGTGGGGCGTGGACGAAAGCAACAGCACCCGCGGTGGTCTGAAAAAAGCCGAAATTCACCCGTCTCCACGCAAGGTGTACATGATGCAGCGTAAGGCTTCGTCACTGGGTAAAGGCCTGAATAAAACCACCGGTTGGGTACACCGCGCTGTGATGAAAATGAAAGGCGTGGAAATGATTGGCGGTGTGTCTTACGACAAGATCGACGAGCAGGGCCTGCACATCACCATCACCAAAGGTGAAGAAAGCAGCCAGCGCGTACTCGACGTTGATAACATCGTGATCTGTGCCGGTCAGGTATCGGTTAACGAACTGCACGAAACCCTGAAAGCCGACGAAAGCAAAGCCTTTGGTCTGCATTTAGTGGGTGGTGCTGAGTTTGCCGGTGAACTGGACGCCAAGCGTGCCATCAAACTGGCCAGCGAACTGGCGGCCAACCTGTAATATCGGGTAGTTTGCAGTAAATAAAAAAAACGCCGCTTTATGCGGCGTTTTTTTATGGATGGATAGTCGGAGTGTGTAAAAGTGCTCTCAAGCAAGTGGTGCTTATACAAATTCGAGTTTCGTGTTCCTTGCAGAAAATGGCTTTTGACCACTTTCTATGTCGATTAATATTCTGGACTGAGATGCTTTATTAATGGTCTGACATCCAGTAATATCCCGCGCTTAATTTATTGGCAGGCAAGGATGCGCGATGAAGTCGCTCTTTTGTATTGTATCTCTTCTACTGGTTTTCAGTTCGCAAATAAACGCACAGACTATTTCCCCTTCGTCAGGACACTATGTTGCGTCGGTTGATGGAGCTGCTGGCGCTTATTCTATTGCTCCTGCAAATGAAAGCGGTATTTCGTATAACCGATTCTCCACTATTCAAACTGGAGGGGCTGGTTTAAATATTCTGAATCTGAGTCCTGATAATCCAGCCGACATTATTGTTCTGGAATCGCCGTTAATAGAGCTTGATTCGGCGATTAGACTGATTGGTAGTAAGGCTGAAGTTCTTTTTCTTGCTCCGGGGGCGTCGAACAGTCTGAGTTGTAATGGTTGTTCTTTTGATGGGTTTAGTCGTATTACTCTAGCAGCCGCTCAGCTTCTGTCTGTCTATCAAGCTGATGCGTCTCTTCTTGGTGCTCTTAGTACGGAGCTTGCGGGTACAGTATCAATAAACGATTTGGATGCGCCTTCAGCACTGATGTTGGATGTTGTAGCCAGAAATCTCTCTGTTAGCGGGTTAATCGACTTAACCCAGAGGGCTAATAAATCGTCTGAAGGAAGTGTCATTGCTGATATTAACGGAAAACTTACTGTTAGTTCGGGAAGTATTAATCTTAATGTGGGGGCATTGAAGTGGGATTATGACAGCAGAAAGCTTTTGAAAAATATAGCGCCTCTATATCCTACGCCCGAAGATGTGACACTGACTGGAATATTGGTTGCCCCGGAAGTGAAAATTACATCAACTAAACATCTTACTGTTGCTGCCAGTATAAATAATAAGGTGGATATTCTTGCTTCCGCCATATATAGAGGTAAGGTTGTCGTTCCATCTGGTACTACAACAATTACAACACTTTCCAATGATGCGCCGGAAACGGATAGCAGCTCCTTTTTGCTAAGGTATATCCCATCAACAAAAATGACCGTGAAGGGTGCTATAAACTCAAGTGGTCGCTTGGTTGTTAATTCTGCCGGGGATATGCTGCTGAATGCATCCAAAATCGTGGCTGGCAATATAGAGGCTAATGCGGCTGGACATTTATCAGTTTTTGGCAATGTTGAAGCTGATAATATCAAGCTTGCTGGTGCTAAGGTGAATAACAGGGGGCGGTTAAGAGCTCAGGGCTTTGCGTCTGTTTGGGGAGATTATTATGTTGCTAACGAATTTGGCGGTAATATAACAGCTCGTGAAGTTATTATTGCGTCAAATAACTTAGTCCGTAATGGTTCGAGAACCCCTTATATTACTGATAGCTCATTTGTCTATACTGCGATTAGTGATCATCAGCCCGTAATCAATCCAAGTGCGATAGAAAATGGAATGTATTATGTAACCGATCACTCGCTTACAGATAAAAGAAAAGCATCATCATTGGATGCTTTTATTTACGCCGAAAAGATTACAATTCGTGCGAGTGCTGTTGAGAATATAAACCCTTATTGGACTGATATTGTTTATCAGGATGATTTTGATCTAACTCCATCTGCCACTGTGCGTCAGGATATTGTGAATGGTGTTGCTATCAATGCAGGTAAAGAGCTCACTATCTCTTCGATGGGTTATGTTTATAACTCTTCGGGAATACTTCGGGTGGATTCGCCAGAAGGTCTGATGACGATAAAAGGTGGAATTCTCAATAATGACCGGTATCGTCAGGTCAATTTAATGACGAAATCTTATAAGGAGGAGCAACAGCTACTCAATGTCAAAAACATCTTTGTCCCTGGATCTGTAAATACCTATACCAGTGTTCCCACCAAAACAACCTCAATTATGACAAGAAGTTACGTATATTCCCCGCCTGGTAGAATATACAGTGCCGGCGAATTATATGTAGGGCGGCAGTTCTCATTTCAGTTTGCTGCTGTGATTAATAACCTTGGTTATATTGAAGTTGGGAATAATGTAAAGATTGAGAGTTCTTCTATACGCCAACGAGGGCTTGAACATCACGGGATCTCGAATATTACAAAGGCAGAGAAGGTATTTAATAATAGTGGTGCAATTGATTTTGGATCTTGTATTGGTTGTAGTACAAACTATATAGAAACCGGTAAAATTATTGAGTCCGAGATGGTTTTAGATAGCAGGGAGCTGGATTCGTTTTTTTCAATAGGCGGGAAGCTGTTTGCGGAGAAGTCCGCATTTCATGCGGATAACTCAAGTGCATTTATGGAGTACGTTAGTCAGGCAATTAATTTGATTGCTGATGATGAATTTGGCTTTGATTTGAATACCCGGCCTGACGTAGTTGTAAAGGATTGTGGTATTGCTGGATGTTATAATAAAACCATTAGTTGGGAGCGTGGGGTCGAGGTGAAAAACTTGGATCAAGTTGAGGCGGGTTTGTCGGATGGGCAGTTGTATGATCTCAATTTTGAACTTGTTGAAACCAAATCTACGAAATCGTCTTTTGGTTTTGTATCGGAGGAGCAAGAAACTGTAGATAGTAAGGCTCTCTCGGTTTTTGATGTGCTAAGTGAGTTTTACGAAAAGATTAAAGCAACAATTTTGGATGTCATTGAAAAAATTAAAAATCAGTTTGACTGGTGGGGTTAAGGATCAATCATGAAGTTACTATTTTCAGTGAAAAGTCCAATGCGGTTTGGTGCAGTATTGACACTTGCTGCATTTTTTAATCAATTTTTGTTTGTATCATTTGCTAATGCGATGAGTAATGTAGTCGATTTCAGTTCTCCTGAAGATAAAGGCTATTACTTTTCGAATACAATTCAGACCGATACAGGACTGATTGATTTTTTAAGATCTCAACCAGAAATTAACGCGGGGGACACTTATTCGCCGTTGTATGTAAAAGCGGACCATGTTGATGCGACAGTTCTTACTGGTTATCGTACGCTTTCTGAATTTAAGTCGAGTTTAGCGGGAACACCAGCTGCGGGTGATAAGCAGTACATTCCTATTACTGTTGGTGACATAACAACCTTCATCGTTCGTCAGCCGTTACTTGAACTGCGAATGGTTGGTGATGATTACGTTAACACCCGTTTAGTTCGCGATCAGATTCAGCAAAAACTTGGTCGAAATCTGATTACAAGTCCGGAATACCCTCGCTTCCAGTCCGAGAAGGATCAGTTTAATACTCTGTTGAATAATGCTAAATCCGTGGCGGCCAATATTCAATCTTTACGCTACGGGCAGGTATATAATCCATTTTTAAATGGCTCCAGCATCGACATGATTTGGCCGGAAGTGCGCAACGTAAATGGTGTGGATGTTATTGTACCTATCGTTTACCTATCAAATGCAACGATTAATACCTATTCCGTAAAAGGCCATACTATAGAGTTTCATCAGGGAGCGCTTACTAAAACTGCACTGATTAATGGTGTGGATATTTCGCTTGGGCGTTCAGCCTTCCTGAAAACCATGAATGATCTGACCGTTGAAAATGGCTCAGTCAATTCGTCAGGCTCTATGCAGCTTATTTCGGGTGGCACACTGTCTTTACTTTCCAGTGCCGTTAATGCCGATGGCGACGTATTGATAGCAGGGAAAAGCGTTCAAGCAGAAACGATTCTTCATCGTTACGATCTGGGTAATGAGACGGGAAGTCGATATGGGCAAATTACAGAAATTACCGCAGGCGGTGATATTTTACTTAAGAGCTACAGTAATCTCAATTTGTATGGTGTATCTGTGGATGCCGGTGGCGGTATAACGATCGAAGCCAATGGTAGCGTTAAGATTGCTGGTGTACCTGTTCAGAGTACCTATTCTGGTCGGGAGGGACGTTGGTCGGTTGAGCGTTCGGAAGTCGAGTATCTGTTATCCAGATTAAATGCGGAAGATACGATCCGAATTCTTGCTTCAGGACAAATTCAGATTGAAGGTGCAGAGATTGTCAGCGATCGTGGGCAGATTGAACTGCTTGCAGGTCTGGGTGTGACAATTATCGATAATCTGCAGCAAAGCCAAATGCAGCGGAAAGGTAAATTTGGCAAAAAGAAAGTCAATGAGTCTGTTTATCAAACGGTAGCAATTCGCTCGATTCTGGATGCTGGAAAAGGAGTCAAGCTAAGCACGGAGTTCGGTGATATTAATTTAAGAGCTGTGGATATTAGCTCTACGGCTGGGACTCAGATTTCTGCCAAGCATGGTGCAGTTAATTTGTTGATGACGGTTGAAACCGATCACTATTCATACAGCTCTGTTAAACAGGGAATGTTTACCACAGAAACGAAAAACAAGGGGCATCAGAAAGAAAAAGGGATTCTGAACTCTATTCAGGGTGGTGTTGCAATTGAAGCCCTAAATGGAGTAACCATTGAATATACCGGGCAGGAAGGACTGGATTTAGAACAACAGTTCGCAGAGTTAAGGAGGCTTGCGAATGAACCAGGTGGCAACATGTCCTGGTTGAATGATGTATTGGATGATGACCAGCTGAACCTGGAGTTAGCTCCACATGAGCTTGAATTCAGGTCCTGGTATAAAAGTAATAAAAGTTTATCACCTGCGGCGATGGCGGTTATTGTTATTGCTGTAGCGATTGCCGCAGGCCCAACTGCGACAGCGTTAAGTGGGCAGGTTGCAGGTGCAACTGCTGCGCTTGGAGCTGGTGTGTCCGCTGGATTGGGGGCCGCTGCCGGAGCTGCTTTCACAACCATGGTGACAACAGCGACAACCAGTCTTGCTTCTGGCAAAAGTGTTAGTGAAACCCTGAGTCTGTTTGACGATGATGAATATCTGAATTCATTAGCAACAACAATGGTTACTGCAGGGCTTTTGGCTGGTATTGATGCCCAGTTCTTTAATGGATCGACGGACGGATTTAATGCTGCTGCTGCCTCCGGTGGCTCTCAGCAAGGCGTAGATGCTGCAAACGCTGCAAATGAAGCAGCAAATGCGGCAAGTTCCATAAGTGCTCAGATAACACAGGCGACAATTCATTCTTCGGTTAAAGCTGGTATTACGTCTTTAACGGAGGGCTGGCAGTGGGATCAATTTGCGACAGCGTTTGGTCGGGATTTGGGGCAGTACGCCATCGCCGAGATGGGAGAATATACAGCCAATAAAATTGGGGATGCCTGGGATATAGACGGTCAGGCAGGCTTCAATACCGCGATGAAGTATGTTCTGCATGCTGGTGCTGGGTGCGTTATTGGTACCGCTACAGCGGCTAATCAGAACAATCAGAGCAATACTGATGGTTGTAAATACGGGGCCCTGGGAGCGGTAACCGGCGAATTTGTTGGCAGCTTATGGCGCGAGCACAGCAAAGAAGAGGTTGAGCAGGCTCAGGCGTCTATGCAGGAAGAGGTTGATGCGAATATTAATGAAATATCAACCCTTAAACGCGCAGGTGCCACTAATGAAGAAATTCAGGACATACTGAAACACAAGCTTGATACCGGTGGTTACCAAAAGCACATAGATAATATGCGCAGAAATGGTGTTGATCTGGCACGCTTTTCCTCTGCACTGGTAGCGATGCTGGCGGGAGCCAGCTCGGCCGGAGTAAATGTTTCGGCAGATACGGGACAAAATGCAGCCGAGAATAATGCACTGTTCCTTCTGGCGATTCCTTTTATTATTAAAGCTATTGATATTGCTTTTACTGCTTATGAATTAAAAAATGCAATCGTTGAACTGAGAAATGTTTATCGCGACCAGGGTGAAGAGGCTGGAGATTTATACCTTGCGGAAAAAATTAAGGAATGGGCTGGGAATAAAGCATTTGAGAAAATCCTTGAACAGCTGATTCCCGGCGGCAAGATTGCAGGTATGACGGTTGATGCAATCAAGTCTCGTATCAGTGCTGATGGCGCAGGTAAGGGTATTGAGAAATTGACCAAGGCTGTCAGGGATAGTGATCCCCGCGATCCATCAACAGCCAATATGCTCGATAAAGAGCTTGAAAGTGCGAGAAAATCTGGTGAACTGCCCGATGATATCAGTGTTCCTAAGCGTAACTCACTGGATGGGTTGCCGGATGGTGTTCCGACTCCAGAGGGCTTTGCACTTTCTGATGCCAGGGATATTAAAGCTCATATTTCAACTGCCGCTGGTGAAAACGTTATCAATAACAAAGGTATTGTAGGAAGGCATGATGCTGATGAGTTTCTGAAAGCATTATACTCTGTTCCTGGTGGCAGACCGGTACGTATTGAGCGTGATCCGAATAACCCTAATATTGTTAATGTTTTTTATGAGGCTACCGCCAAAGAAGATGGAAGCGGGAGACTTCTGGAAGGACAATATAAAGAATATCGCTATCCAAAAACAATCTACAATCCTGAGGTTTATTCGGCGGACGATATCTATAATTATGGTCTGGAGGCTGCAAAACGTGGGTACGAAAATGCTGTAAAAAATGGAGATAGTGAGTTTGTTAGTGAGTTTGGAGGTATCGTTTTCAGGGTTTATCGGGATAAACTCACAGGTGAAATTACTAATTTTCATCCCAAAGTCCCTGATAATCCGGTTAAAGAAGCTTTAGACAATACTGAAAATATGCTGGCAAAGGATTTTTTTAAATGAAAATGCCGTATTGTGACGGTGCCTTTGGCGTGGCAACACATGTACTGAAAAGTATAGGGGATGCAATTGGCCGAAGAGCTGTGATAGGGCTTTTGTTCCGAAAAGAGTCGATCGATGTCGGTCCGTATGATGATTATCCCATTCGCATTGCCATGCATTTTGATATGTATGGTTTGTGGGGCACAGGTTTGACATTTGAATCCGAATATCCAGGGATAAGGCCTTTTGAAGGGATTTTATTTCAGTATCAGTATAGCTGGAATATTGTGCCTGAAAGAGAGGCGCAGGAAATCATCTTTCGTGCCTATCAACATCTGGCTGCGATGGCTGCTCAGTCTGAGGGGCTGAGGAGTTTCCTGCGCTTTGAGCCGGATACATTGTTGTATTATCTTCTGGAAAAGGTTGATTATCTGGTGGATAACGAACCCGATCTGGAAGCGTTTAATGCTCTTATTGATCCGCGGATAACCGTCAACAGGTTATTTGCCGACAGGTTGTATGTATCTCTGGCATGTGCTGATGGGCGGGTATTGAAACTTGTGGTTCCGGTCAGTCGGGTTGATCTGCTTGAGGATGTGGATGCTTTTACCCCGGTGGCTGAAGAGTTTGGGCTTGCAGATGCCTATGGTGAGGTGTACTACAAAGATAATTATTACGGTGGATAGAGCTTCTGGTATATGCTGAAGAAAATATCTACGAAAAATAAATGGGCAATAATGATAGATGTTTGACTCGATTAGATGGTCGTTTTTCAGCTGAAATTCGTGGTGCTTGAGGGACATTGGTAGTGAAATGCTGGCTTTGAGAGTTGGGTGAATAAAGTGAATAAATTTATTTTTACAATGATGTTAATGGCCAGTTTCTCTGTATTTTCTGCAGATAATCATGTTTCCGGAAAAATCGTATCTTTGGCGGCTAACGCCGATAATCCAGCAATTCGGATTGATGGCTTGATTGCTCCGGATAAATGTGATGGTGGTCAGTATAACTGGCTTTATTTTCAAGGAACGCCTGAAGAACGGTATCGGATGTTTTCGATGGCAATGGCTATGTCACTGACGGGGAAGAGTGTGGATGTCTATACAAATAGTGATGGCAAAACCTGCCGGATAGCAGCGATTCAGGCTATTCGTGGCTTTTAATATTTAATCAATAAGGATGAATTATGAAAAAAATTATCTTGGCTTTTCTCGTTCTAATATCACCGCTGGCTAGTGCGTTGCCCCTTGATGAGGGAAAAATTAGGGGGTACATCCCTTATGTTCAGGGTGGCGTTGAGTATCTCTTTATTCAACTGGATCATACCAGAGAGGATCGTCTGGATTGCAATGGTACTAATCGCTATGTGATAACAAGCAATTCAGGTAACTATCGTGCGACTCTCTCTGCGGTTATGGCGGCATTTCATGCTCAGTCGCCTGTGAAAGTTGTGCGTCTTGGTCACTGTGATGATTACAATAATTCTGAGTCAATGGCTCACCTTTGTGTAGGTGATATTCCCTGCTGATTTTTTTGTGATTTAAATGGAATTTAAAGTGAAAAGAATCATCCTCTGGTTTCTAATGTATCTCTCTGCTCCGGCTTTTGCTGGAAATTTGTGGTGTTATGGCCTGGTCAAGAATGTTTATGTGGATAAGGCGGGTTCTGTGGTTTTTAATTCAAGCTTCCGGAATGATTATCTGAAAGCCTGTAATCTTAAAAGTGACGATACGGTTACCTGTTCTATCTGGGCGTCTATGTTGATGTCGGCTGTTACCCATAATCTGACCATACGCGTCATGTATTCGGATAATGGCTTGGCGTGTGATGCGCTGAATACTTATGGTGCTTCACCCGAGCCTGTCTATATTATGCTGAATAATGAGAAGTAGGATTTAATTCTTTCTGGGGATGACGGCTATTGCTGCTTTAATATTTATTAGGAATATGAGTGTGAAGAATTTTTTGTCTGCCTGGGTTTTGCTGTTTAGCCTTGGATTATCCACTGTATCTGCTGCTGGTACCGCTGAAATCAACGGCATGAAAATAAAAAAACTGAGAGCGGTAGGTGACTATCCAACAACTACTTTTGATAATACGCTGGAATTATGGTTTACAGTACCCATTGTCTGGCCGGAAACGGTTACTTGTAATGCAACATATCGGGTGTACGTAGATGCAAAGCATGGCCATATAATCAGCGCAGCTTATATGGCTTTCGCTACAGGTAAGCTGGTTAATTTTCATGTTGATGATACGTTACCAGTTCGGCATGGGAGTTGTGAAATAACCTTTCTGGATGTTAATGGGTAGGTTTGCTTGCATCTCATTTATACTTGCAGATTGGTTGGCAACTGAAGATCTAAAGTTTCTGGGTTGCCCGTGAAAATATCGGTAGTCTTTAATGTAGTTGTAGTGGAGGGGTTTTGAGAAAAATTAATATGACGCTGGTTTTTGTGTCTTTTATTTCCATATGTCTGATTTCTGGCTGTTCATGGCCTGTTAAGAAGAATGCTTCGTTTGTCTCTGTTGAAGTTCCGCCATTGGCCTACTCTGGTCGTGGAGCTGGAGCATCTTTTGCTTTGATGGGAGCAATGGGGCCGGCGGGTATTGCTATTGGTGCCGCAATTGATGAAGGTATCGCCAAAGATATTCGTCAGGCTTTGGTGGATTATGGATATGATTTTAAGGAAGTATTCTGTCAGAAGCTACAGAATTCAGACCCTGTCCGGGTATGCATTTCAGACTTTTCTGACGTTGCCACGGAAGAGCTTGTGTTTGATGAAATCAGACTGCAGGGTGATAGTAATATTACCCTGACTGTACGTGGACGCTATATAAAATATGGAGAGTGGTTAGGTTTTGATGTTGAAGAGTCCACGAAAATAGAGTCGGTTGTCGAATCCCCTTTCCCTGTGGAAGGTATTATTCGTTTGATTGAAGCTGTTCAATCGAAAGTTATAAAAGGTCTGTGATAAGGTATTCTTTTCTCTGAGAATTCTTTATCGTTTTTATGATGGTTTTGGATTGGTGATTAGTGGAGTGATTGTGAAATTTTTCATGAGCTTGATTGTTGGGACTTTAGCTTTGGTTTTTTCTTTGGCTTCGAATGCTGCCTATAACTCTAATGTGAGAGGAGTTTTGAAATCGGTTGGTGTTTATACCGACGGTGATTATATTTATATCAGGCTTGAAAATCAGCCAACCTCTCATTCGTCTTGCAATTCTACATATTTTGTGATTTCTGAAGAAGTACCTGTTGAGAGACGTCAAATGCTTTTATCCCGGCTGCTGATGGCCCATGCAACAAAAGAGAATGTGAATATTGGCTATGATAGTCAGGGTGATTGTGCTCATGGGTATATTAGGCTTCATGAGGTTGGTTAAGATACTAAACTGATTATTTAGTAACTCATACTGAAACAATCCTGTAGTATGAATAAGAAGATGCTTCTTTCAATTGTAAGTATAAAAGTGCCGCTTAATGCGGCGTTTTTTTATGGCTGCGGCTTATGACCGCCGCTATGAAAAGATTATGGTGATACTGATTTACTCTGGCAGCGTTATTCGGCTTTTATTCTGTTTTTTTTATTTGGTTGCCAATGCTTCCAGCTCTATAAAATCATAAGCTTTGCCATTCTGCGAAGTAATACGGATATACCGGGTATCGCGCTCGGCCATAGTGCAGCTCATGGTTGTAGTCGTTACAGTTTGGCTGGTGCAGGCAATGCCGCCGCTAAATACGCTCAGGTTAGAGGCGGTGTAGCTACTGCCATTGGCGGACAGCTCGATCAGAATGTCAGGACTGCTGTCAATTGCAGCACTTGCTGCCTGACGGGTCAGTTTAATGCTTTTAATTTTTTCTATTCTGCCAAAATCGACCACGATTTTTTGACCTGATGCACTGGTCCAGCTGGTATTGATGTTGCCATCGATCAGTTTTTTGGCATCGCTGCTGTTATGGCTGCTACTGGCGCTGGCTCCGCGAGAGAGCAGGGCAACATTAGTATCGGCTTTTAGTCCGGGGATAGCGCTGTCACTACTGCTTCCACCACAGGCGCTGAGAAGAAATACCGATGCAGCGATAAGGGAGAGTGCTGGTTTCATAATACTGCCTGTCGTAAAGAGGAATGGTTACTGATTATAAAGTTCTGCTGATTTTGCGATCAATAATTAAGCGGTTGTCTGGTGTAGAAAGGCCGGGAATGTCTATAAAAAAACCGGGTCTTTGCCCGGTTTTTATTCTGTAAATCAGACTCTATAAATCAGGTTCTATGCACCGCTGTCATTATGTTCCGCCGGCAGTGGAAAGCGCACTACCAGATAAAACCCTTCGGCGTCGTCCGGCCAGTCGATATGGCCATGCAGCAGTTCGGTGAGCAGATTATACGTCTGGTACAGACCCAGACCTTTGCTGCGTGCTGAAGAGCGCTGGGTGGTATAGAACGGCATAAAGATCGCTTCACGCTGCTCGGCGTCGATGCCTTTACCATTATCCTGATAATGCAGCTCCAGATGTTCACCACGTTCGCGTAAATCAACGCTGATCTGCAGTTTGCCTTCGGCTTCCTGCTCCCGGTTGTGCACGCAGGAGTTATCAACCAGCTGATTGAGAATAATGTCGAGGGCTTCCGGGTAGGTTTGCCATTCGGTCAGATAACTGTGAATACCGGTACGCAGTTTTACCTGCGGATGTTGCTGGCTGTTGGTATTACGCCATTGTTCGAGCCATGGGCGCAGCTCGATGATTTCGCTGGCGTACTGGTTTTCCAGTACTACGGCATTTTTCATCAGTTGGTTAAGGCTGTTGAGGCGCTCAATACCATCGTGAATATGCACCAGCCCTTGCTGCAGTTGTTGCTGGGCTTCGTCGGCACTCCAGTCATCGTGGTGCTCGGTTAAGAAGCTTTCGGCCAGACGAATATTGCCCAGTGGCGTATTCATTTCGTGGGCAATGCCCATCACCAGCTGGCGCAGTGCGAGGGTCTTTTCTTTTTGCAGGTGCATCAGCTCCTGCTCCTGCTGATACTGTTCGGTGACGTTCTGGCCGGAGCCAATCCAGGCGGCACGTTCGCCCGGTGCGCGTTTGCGGATGGTCAGTGACACCATCAGGCGTTCGCCGGTCAGGGGCTGAATAATGGCAACAACAAAAGCCTGTACACGTCCGCTGTCGCGCAGTTTGCGCCACAGGGCCCGGCGCTGTGAGGCTTCGGCGATCAGGCTGTCAAAGCTCGGGTTGTCATTGCTGAAATGATTCTGCTCGCTGTAACCCAGCATGGTGCGCCAGGCCGGGTTGGTTTTGAGGAAAAAACCTTCTTCGTCGAGCTGGAATTTCCCGGTCAGTGAGTTCTGATACAGGTCTTCGTAGTCGCGCAGATACTGAATGGCATCTTCCTGGCTTTTCAGCATCGCTTTACGCGCCGCCAGCTGATCTTTCTGCAGACGCATAATACGCTCACCCAGCGCCAGCGACAGCAGAATGACTTCCATAAAGGAGCCGATCTGATAGGCGTACAGGGTAAAGGTATTGGTCGGAATCAGGCCCAGGCTGCGGGCATTGGCCAGAATCAGTCCGGTTATCAGCATCATCCAGGCAATGGTGAAGAAGCGCGCGGCTGATTCGCCGCCAATCCAGACACGGATGCTGACAATAAGAGCCGATGCGGTTATCAGCATGCTGAGAAGATTGTTAATCGGCACCATTACTTCGTAATGCAGCAGCGGAATCATCAGTAGGGTGACGAGCGTGATCGCGGTGTATACACGGAACAACCGGTAGGCTGCCGGGCTGTGTTGCTTCAGGCGTAAAAAATTGGGTACAAAGAAACACAGAATCAGCTGATTCACAGAGAACGCCAGCAGAAACGCGCTGTTATTAATCATCGGCAGTTCTGGCCAGAAGAACTGGAAGGCTGAACCTTCATAAGTCATATGAAATAACAGGAACGACAGCACAAACGCCGAGTAATAGAAGTAACTGCGCTCGCGGGTAGCGAAGAAAATAAACAGGTTATAAAGGCCCATTACCAGCATGGTGGCGTAGTAGCCGCCACGCAGGATGTTATTCATCAGCAGTTCGTTATGCAGCGTCTGACTGTCGACCAGACTGGCCGGTAACTGATAAGTGCCGTGGGTTTCAACGCGCAGCAACAGCAGGTAGTCGTGTCCCTTGTCGGTCGGCAGGTGAATAATGGTGTTCGGGTGCGATACATCGCGGTTTATGTCGAACGGCTGTAAATCACCGGCCTGTTTGTGTACACATTCACTGCTGTTGTTGTAGGGGCGCGGGCACAGGTACATATCGACCTGATCAAGCAGGGAATAGCGGTTCCACAGGTACCAGTCATCCAGGCTGCCGGTGCTGAGCGGAGTGCGCAACCAGAAGGCTGAATCGCTGAAGCCAAAATTCAGACTGTCGGATTCACTGTTCTGCCAGCTGTCTGTCAGCATGGCGGCATCCGGCGTCAGGCTGCGATGCGGATCTTCCAGCCACTGACTGTGGCGGCCGATGCTGAAATCGCCCGGCATATTCAGGTTTAAGACCGGCGGTAATACCTGCAGGGTATTCAGGCCGCCGTCGCTTTCCGTTTGCAGTGTGGGTTCAGAGGCCAGAGCTGCGCTGTGCTGTGTGACGGAAAATAACAGCAGTATAAACATCACCGGCAGCGACCGGAGCAGCGGCTGAGGGAATAACGCGCGACTGGCTATAGCCATGGAATAATCCTGAAAATAAAAGATGTTACTGGTTATAGGCGAGTGCCAGTGTGAGCAGGGTCAACCAGCCGACCAGTCCGGCCACAATTGCCGCCCAGTTCTGGCCTGAAAGCTCAGTATTCTGCGCAAAAAAATGCAGATGTTTGTCGTGAATCTGATTGATGCTCTGATTTGCCAGCAGGTTGGGCAGCAGTGTCATCAGGTTAAGCAGAATCCCCCAGGGATGATCGGTAGCCAGTAACCACAGTGGCACCAGCGTAAAAATCAGAAACAACAGGTAAATACGTAAAGGCGACCAGCGTGGAGTAGCGTTTTCAACCCGTGCACGCTGATGAATCCGGCGATAAAGATCGTACTGATAGACAACAGCCAGCAGTGTACGCAACAACGGATTAACCGCTTCACCACGGCGTTGCAGTTGCAGCCAGTTGCGGTATGTCCAGAACAGCGCGTAGAGGCCAAAGGTAGCCAGTGTCAGTTCGATCAGTTTTTCCGTACCGACCTGAAAGAAGGTGGCTTTATGCTGTTGTTCCGGGTGAGGCTGCATGGCGGCGGCGTCCTGAATGGGTGCGTCCTGGGTTGTTACGCCGGCAGTATACCCCGGCTGTTTGCACGGGGAAATGCCGTCAGCGCCTTCATAATGTCAGTACTGATGCGGGCTGGCGGGGGATGTGTCGCGGCGCTGGTCATTGGCGCAGGCTTTCAGTAATCTAGCCGGTCATTTAATCCGCCTTACAGATACATTTTGTATGTTTTTTGAACAGGAACGAGGGCAGTTTTTCCGCCCGTTGACCGGCAAGTACCGTGCTCAGGTGATGGAGAGCCTGCGCGAGCTGTACCAACGCCTGTACAGCTCCAGCAGTGCCGATTACGGTCAGGCTCTGGCCCGCGATACCCTGATTGAAATCTTTCAGGAAGCACTGGTGCGTGCGCCACTGTTGGCGGACGAAGGTCTGTCAGATGAGCAGCAGAATGATGCTGCCAGTGACGACAACAGCGAAGGCCGTTTCCGCACCAGCCGCGATCAGGCCGTTTGGGTGCTGAACCAGCTGCTGGAACATGGCTGGATCGAAAAGCAGGTAGACGAAGCAACGCTGCAGAGTACCTTTGCCTTCAGTCGTTATGGCCGGCTATTTACCGAACCCTTTGTGGCTGAAAGCCGCAGCATGGCGCGCACCCGCCACCGTAATACCCGTAATACCCGTAACTCACTCGAGTCTTTTCTGGAACGTGGCGATATTTACGACCTGCTGGATGCCTACGAATATTCCGAGCGCATCATCAGCGACTTCACCGATGTGATCGCCGAGCTGGAAGAGCGCAAACGTGATCTGGTACGGGAAATGGAAGATCAGCTGCTGGTGCAGCGTGCCAGCGAAGCCTTCTTCGACTTTATGGAAAACCGTTTCCAGCCTGACCTGTCGGTACGTTTATCGGCCGATAACGTGGAAAAACACCGCGATCAGATCAGCCAGCTGATTAATGGTATCCGCAAGCGCGATAAAGCCTTTAAAGCCAATGCCGAACGCCGCCTGCGCGAATTATTACCGGATATTGCTCAGGAAGGGCAGTCGGTGCTCTGGACCATTCTCGACGGCATTGAAATGCGCCTGCGTAATGCCTCCGACATTATGTTGCCGGCCCTGCGCAAAGCGCTGCAAAGCTTTACCAAGCGCGCCGATATTATTATTCGCCAGATGAGTTATCTGGCGTCGCAGCAGCACAACGATGTACTGGCGGTCTGTAAGCGTCTGGCAGCAATGCCGGAAAAACAGCAGAACGCCTTGCTGGATAAAGCCGCCGACCGTATGGCCGTACCACAGATTGCACTGGTTGATCCGGGGCAGGTGCGTCTTGCCGCACCGCGTCAGCGTCGCATGATTGATGCCGCCGTTGATGATGGTCAGGGCGATTTTGATGTGGATGCACGCAAGGATATTTATATCCAGCAAGTGCTGGATCAGGCCTTCCTGGTGAATCAGCAGGCCCTGAAAACCTATATGCAGAAGCACCTGGGCAGTGGCCGTAAAGTGTCTACCCGTGAATTACCGATTGAAAATGCCAAAGATTTTCTTGCGGTTGCTCATGCCATCGGGCTGGGTGCCGCTGATGGTTTATCGAGTGAATTTGAATTCCGCATTGAATACGACGAGCAGGCCGACACCGAGCATGCTGACGGGGCTGAAAACAGCGCCACGTATTTCCTGAAAAAAGACCACTTCACCTTCGAGCTGGTGCAGAAAGAGTCCTGAATATGTTGCAGATCATTGAAAAAGAGTTAGAAAAAGAAGGCCTCAGCCAGCGTGATTTTTCCGAATTACTGGTACGTCTGCTGGATTATGGTGTTGTCTGTCGTGACGAAAGCCAGATTGAGCAGCAGCTGTACGACCGCTACCTGCGACTGGAAGAATTAATCGGCGATTATCTGTCGCTGCTGGGCATCCGTATTCAGCACGACCGCCGTTTTCAGTTTGTGCGTTTATATCCGCCCGGTGCCCAGGTGCCCGGCATGGTGGATGATCCGCAGAACAGCGGCGCCCAGGCATTCCGCAGCCGCTTAAATCAGAACGAAGTGGCGTTGATTCTGGTGCTGCGCGCGCAATACGACAAAGCACTGCGCGAAGGTATGGTGGATGAACAGGGCTGCGTCATGGTATCGCTGGAAGCGCTCAGCATTGCCATGAAAAATCTGCTGAAACGCACTCTGCCGGAAAACCTGACTGAGCGTAAAGCGCTGTTCCGCCGCTTAAAACAATTACGCCTGGTGCAGATTGCCAACGAAGATACCTTAACCGATGGCGATATGTGGCTGCGTGTACGACCAATGATTATGAGCTATGTCTCCGATCAGGTGCTGTCGGAATTAATGGAAGACGAGCAGCAGGACAATGCGGATGCTGCCGGGCAGCCGGTTTCTTCAGAGGCAGGTGAAACCGCAGAAAGCGCCAGCGCTGACGATTCTGACGAGTCTCTGCAGGCTGCAGCAGAAGAGGCTGTCGAAAAGACCGAAGGTGTTTTTGAAGGTGCTGCTAAAGAGGTTACTGACGAAGCCGCTGACGATAGCGTGGCAACAGAAGATACCGTGGCGACCGTTGCCGAAGAGCCTGCAGCCACGGCAGAAGAATCAACGGCGGTTACCGCAGAGCAGGTGCCGGAAGAAACAGAAGAGCAGGCAGCCGACAGTAAAAAACAACCTGCCAGTTTGTTTGGGGAATAATTGTCATGTTTTTAAAGAAGTTTATTTACGTTAACTGGGGCAATATTCCGGCAACCGAATTTGAATTCGGCCCGATTAATTTACTGTCTGGCGGCAACGGCTCGGGTAAAACCACCGCAGCCGATGCGATTCAGACCATTATGACCGCCGCCCACGATACGCTGTTTCATTACAACCCGGGTCAGGACGAAGCGACCCAGCGTGGCCGTGGTAAAAACGTCCGTACCCTGGCGTCTTATGTGCTGGGTTGTGACGACGGCAGTTATGCCCGCCCGAACGGTGCCGTAGGTTATCTGGCTGCGGTTTTTCATCCGACCGTTGGTGCCGATGGTGCCGCCGGTGAAAGTGGTGAACCTTTTACCGCCATTATTGGTGTCAGTGCATCCATTGATCGTGCCGGCAGTCAGCCGGTGGCGCGTCAGAATGATCTGCAGTTTTATATCGTCACCGAACAGCTGACGCTGTCGGATTTTCTGCACGACGATAAAGACGGCCAGCGCAATGTGATCGAGCTGAATAAATTGCCCGGTCATCTGAAAGGGCGCATGGATGCCAGCAATATCGAAAAATACGATACCAAAAAACAATATCTGCGCCGTCTGTACGGAGCACTGCGTGGCCGCACCGATGCGGTGAGTGAGCGCGAAGCGATGAATGCCGCGCGTACCTTCTCGCGTTTTATGGCGTATAAACCGGTTAAAAGCATCAACGGTTTTGTTGCCAACGAAATTCTTGAAGCCAAAGATCTGGGTGATGCGATCCGCAGTGTATCCGATCTGATGAAAACCATTTATGCGATGGAATCGGATGCCAATACCCTGGCAGAAACCATCGCCATTCTGAGCAATACCAAAGGTGCCTCACAGCGTTATATCGATCAGTGGATTGATTACAACGTACTGGAATACACCGCCGCCAAGAGCCGCTATATCAATGATCAGCGCGCGTATCTGGCCGCTAAAGAAAAGCAGCAGGGTATCCGTGAGCGTCTGCATAAAGCGGAAAAAGAACGGGAAACCGCACAGGAACGCCGCAAGCAGTTGCGTGAGCAGCTGATCAGCATGGAAGCCCAGCGCCGTGGTATCGATGCGCTGCAGGATAAAGACGCTGCCGAACAAGCCATTGCCGAAGGCAAAAAACAATTACAGCAGCAGGCCATTCCGCTGCTGGAGCAGGACCAGTTATTACAGGCCTCGTTGCGTGCTACCGAACTGGTGTACGGCGCGCTGCAGAAAACCTCCATCGGTCTGGAAATTCCAACCCTGGGGCAAAAGAAAATTATCGATCAGGCCAAACAGGTTCTGGCGATTAAAGATCAGGGCGCGGTCGATTTCCGCAAACTGCTGGGTAAAGACTGGGTTGATCTGTCACCGCTGGAAGCGCATCTGGATGATGCCCAGCAACAGCAGATGCTGGTTAACCAGTGGCGTGAGCGTTTCCATTCCACCGAACTGGAAAGCAGCGGTATTTCCCTGCGCGATCAGATTGCCAAGCAGGTCGATCGCCGCGAACAGAAGCTGCAGCAGATTCAGGGCCGCATGGCGCAGAAGCAGGCGGATATCGACAGTCTGGAATCGCGTCAGCTGAATTATCCGGGTTTTGTTCGTCAGGCACTGGAAGCGATTCGCCGCGAATGTCCGCAGGCTGATCCGCGCGTACTGGCCGACTACGTGGAAATTACCGACCCACAATGGCAGAGTGCCATTGAAGGTTATATCGGTGGTGCCCGTTTCAGCATTATTGTGGAATCGGTATTTGAAGCCGAAGCCGCGCATATTCTGCGTTCGATTCCGGGCGGCAGCCGGGCACGGGTTATTCAGGGCGAAAAAGCGAAAAAAGACTGTGAGCGCCTGAAATTATCCGATAAATCCATTATTCATTTAATGGAATTTGAGCACGCTACCGCGCGTTATTACCTCGAAGCCAGTTACGGTTCGGTTGAACAGGTGGCCGATGCTCAGGCGCTGCGTATGACCCGTCGTGGTGTCACTAAAGACGGCCTGGGTTCCGGTGCTTATTCGGTTTATCGCTGTGACCTTGACGATACCGAACTGGTGTTTGGTCTGGGCGCCCGTGAGCGCGCTCTGGCGGCGAAAAAAGCAGAATATGAGGCTCTGGTTGAGCAGGCTAACGAAGCGGCTTACCAGCTGAAACAGGTTCAGCAATTACTGGATGCGGTGAATCTGCTGCGCCATGTGAGTTTTGCCGATCAGATGCAGCAGATGCTGGATACCCAGTATCAGATGCAGCAGGCCGAACAGGCATTAAGCAATGTGGATCTGTCTGACTTCTCGCAGCTGGAAAGCCAGTTAGATGCACTGAAAGAGAAAGCCGATGATCTGGATGCCCAGATTAAAGAACTCGATGGTGAGCTGGGACGTTTACAGCAACAGCTGAATGACAGCGAAAAACAGTGCAAAAATCTGAGTGATCAGCAGGAACAGACGTCTGAGGTGGCTGACAGCAAAGAAGAAGCCTTGCGTCATATTGTCAGCGTTTGGCCGGAATTCGATACCGAAGCCCGGCTGGCGGCAGCAGATACCGAAGCGCAGGAAAGTCCGGCGGATGCGATTGAAAATCATCGTAAAAGCATCAGTCAGGAACTTAATTCCACGGCTTATGAAATCGAGCGCAATATTGCCGAACATAATCTTCGTTGTCAGACCATGGATGCCATTGTCTATACCCCGGATTACCGTCAGGAACACAGCGTTGCCTTCTTTAAAACCGTTTGTGGACTGGAACGCGAAGTTGAGCGCGTTTATAACCGCCTGAAAAATAATATTCTGGTGGAAAAACAGGACAAGCTGGTGCAGCTGCGCGAAAGCTTTAACAACGCCTTTGTGACCAACCTGTGTCACTCCATTTATCAGGCGATTAATGATGGTAAGCGCATCCTTGAAGACCTGAATAAAGAGCTGGCACACCATCAGTTTGGTGCTGACCGCGAAACCTACTGGTTCGATTGGCAGTGGGTGCCGGAGTACAAAGAATACTGGCAGTTCTTCGAAGAAATTATCAAAAACCCGAGCCTTGGCGACGGTGCGACACTCTTTACCGCCGATCTGTCGAAAAACTCCAAACGCGTGCGTGATCACCTGATGACCATGCTGCTCGACGATGATGAGCAGAAAGCAATGCGTGAGCTGGAGCGGATTTCCGATTACCGCAATTACCGTGCCTATGAAATTTATAAGCAACCGGCCAATAAAGAGCCAATTGCACTGAGCCAGTACGGTACCGGCTCCGGCGGTCAGCTGGAAACTCCGGCTTATATTATCCGTTCGGCGGCCATTACCTCGGCCTTCCGTTTTAACGAAGGGGATACCCATCTGCGCGTGGTGCTGGTGGATGAGGCCTTCTCGAAAATGGATGAAACCCGCTCGAAGGAGGTGATTAATTACCTCACTGAAAGTCTGGGGCTGCAGCTGCTGTTTATTATGCCAACCAGTAAATCCGGGCCATTTATGGATCTGATTTCCAACCAGTTTGTATTCTCCAAAGTACCGCTGACCGGCGGTCAGAAAAAAGGTGAACTGCAGACCCGGGTATTGATAGATCGTCAGCAGTGCAATCAGGAAAAAGTCAAAGAGCTGTGGGCAAATCATCGTCGTACCATCCGCCATCAGGCGGCGCTCGATTTTATGGAGGAATTTGCCTGATGTATGACTCTGTGGAAGAAAAGCGCCCTTATGGGCAGGGCGACGCGTCTTTTCAGGCGGCCGGTGGCTTTGATGGTATCAAAGCCCTGGTTGATGATTTTTATGCGGCGATGGATACCCTGCCGGAAGCTGCGCATATTCGCGCGATGCATCCGGCCGATTTATCCACCTCTGCCGATAAACTGACGCGATTTTTGTGTGGCTGGCTGGGCGGCCCGCGTTTATTCAGCGAAAAATACGGCCCGATTGCGATTCCTAAATTTCATCAGGCGTTTCCTATCGGTCCGGCGGAACGCGACGCCTGGTTGCTGTGCATGAAAGTCGCAGCGGCTAAGCAGCCCTTTGCCGATGACTTTAAAACCTACCTGCTGGAGCAGCTCTATGTGCCGGCGGAACGCAGTCGCAGTCGCGATTAAGCTCGTTATCATCTGGCTGCTGAGCGTTTCTGTCGCTCAGGCAGCCGTGTACCGCTGGGTTGATGAACGCGGCCAGGTACACTTTTCTGATAAACCCCATAAACAGGCTGAAGTACTGGAACTAAAAACGCAGGGTAATAATGGCTGGCAGCCATTGGATATCCGCGTCATTCAGGAGGGCAGTCTGGCGTCGGCCGCCCAGCAACTGGATCTGGCGCGCATCAAGCGTGAAGTGAATGAGGTTTACCGCTTTTACGATCAGGTGATTTATTTTGATTTTTACCGCCAGGTGCCGGTGAAAATTCATCTGCTGGCTGATCAGCGTGAATATATGGCCTTTGTGAAGCGTATTTCCGGATACTCGGCCGCCAATTCTCTGGGGGTATATCTGTCAAAAATCCATGAGATTGCGGTGTTTATTCACGATGATGCTCTGGGCGGAATTGAAAGCACGTACAGAACCATCCGCCATGAAGCCAGTCATGCGATTCTGCATTCTCTGGCGCAGATACTACCGGACTGGCTGAATGAAGGTATGGCCGAGCAAATGGAAACTCTCAGTTATAGTCCGGAAGGATTTCTGATCGGCAGCCATGACAGTAACCGCCGCAGCTTTCTTGCCCGCCAGAACAAGGCGATGGACGTGCTGAAGTTTATCGAAGTGCGCAGTGACGACTGGCGCAATGCCAATCACCGGCGTGGGGTAAATCAGCAGATGGCAGGGCAGCTGGTGTATATGCTGTTGTCGACCACTTATGGCCGCAGCCTGATTACGCGTTTATTGCAGGATTATAAACGTGGGGTGAATATGCGCGCGTTTTACTTGCTGGATGAACACTATATTGGTGGTTCCCAGGCGCTGAAAACACACTGGGAAAACTGGCTTAAAACAGAGATGCGGCAACCCGCGATAATTCGTCTGCAATAAGCGTAAAAACGGCCGCTGTTCAGCGGCGGATAATCCCATGATCCAGTGCGTAGCGGATTAACCCGGCAGAATTACCGATGCCCAGCTTCTGTTTGATCTTCAGTCGGTGTGCTTCCACAGTACGCACAGAAATATCCAGTTCGCGGGCAATTTCTTTATTACCCAGGCCTTCGGCCAGGCGGGCCAGTACATCTTCTTCGCGTGGGCTTAATACATCTTCGCTGGCGGGCGGGCGGGGGCGGCCAAATTCACTGAACAGGGTTTTGGCAACGCTGGAACTGAAGTAAGTGCCGCCCTGATGTACGGTCTGAACGGCAAGAATCAGCTCTTCCGGAGCTACATCTTTTAATACGTAGCCAGCGGCTCCGGCCTGGATAACTTTCATAATATATTCGCGATCATCATGCATGGTAATGATCAGCAGGCGAATATCCGGCAGTTGTTCCTGAAAGGCGATACAGGCTTCAAGACCGTTCATGACCGGCATGGATATATCCAGCAAGACAACATCCGGATGGTGCTCTGCTGCGGCAGCCAGGGCTTCTTCACCATTACTGACATCGGCGACCACGCTCAGTCCTTCGCTTTCGAGGCTGACTTTAAGCCCTTCACGCACCATCGGATGGTCGTCGGCAATAATCAGGCGAATTGGTTTGCTGCTCATAATGAATCGGCCTCTCTTAAGGCTGTGTCCGGATTAAGGAAAAATTCCGCATGAATGAGTGTACCCTGTGTGCGCCGGCTGCGGACACTAAACTTCCCGCCTACAAGTTCGACCCGTTCGCGCATGTTCATCAGGCCGATACCACTCTGATCTTCTTCGAGAGAAAACCCGCAGCCGTTGTCTTCCATTTCAATCAGAATACTCTGCAGATTATGGCTGATATTCAGGCTGACCTGAGTCGCTTCGGCATGCTTTTGCACATTGGTAATGGCTTCCTGTACCAGACGATACAGGGTCATCTCAATGGCATCAGGCAGGCGGGTTTCCGGTAAACGGATACGCCGTTTTACCCGTATTTTTCCCGACTCGCTGATATTATCGAGCAGACTGTGCAATGCCGCCTCAAGGCCCAGGTCATCAAGCATCACCGGGCGCAGATTGTGTGATACCCGACGCACTTCCTGAATCGACATATTGAGCATGTCGGTGGCTTTATGCAGATGCTCACGGGCATCTTCATGGGGCCATTTTTTATCCGCCAGATTTAAGCGCAATTTGGCGGATACCAGCATCTGATTAATGCCATCATGTAACTCTCGGGCAAACGTCCGGCGCTGCATAACCTGAAAGGCTACTGAACGATGCGCCAGATCCTGCAGGCGCTGATCGGCCAGCTGAGTAGCATGAATGTTAATAATAATAACGATGATGACGACCAGCGCGAGGGTAACGGCCAGCAATACAGACGCCGCGAGAAAGGTACGGCGTACATTGGTATTCACTTTATTCTGCAGTGAGCGTGTTTCAGCGGCGATATCATCAACGTACAGGCCGGTGCCCATCATCCAGTTAAGATAAGGAATATTGACGACGTAACTGAGCTTGTTTTCCTGCCCCGATAACGAGGGCTTATTCCAGATATAGCGATAAAACCCACCACCTTTACCCGCCAGCGCCAGCAGATCGCGGATAACATACTGGCCGTTATCGTCCTGAAAATCGATCATGGGTTGGCCGACCAGATCCGGCTGTGCCGGGTGAACAAGGTTGGTACCGTTCTGGTCGTAAACAAAAAAGTAGCCATCGTTACCGTAGGTGAGCCCCTGCAGAATGCGTTTGATTTCGTATTCTGCCCGTGACTGGTCGAGGCCATATTCCAGTTCTTCCAGAACCGGATTAATCGATGTCATGGCCAGGCTGACATAATCGACCAGCGCTTTGCGTTTACTGGCCAGTACGTTTTCTTCAAAAATAGCGACCTGTTGCTGTGCCAGTTGCTGTGCCTGGCGCTGGGTTATCCAGGTAATGGTCAGGGTGAGTGCGACCAGTGGTAATACGGTAAGCAGCAGGATTTTGGCTTTTAACGTCAGATTCATACCCGGTGGCCGTGGCGGAATTAAAAGATTGTTCATCTTAGAACCTGTCGGCAAGGATAGATAGTCGCCGTTCGGAGCCTGATTCTGTCGTTTGCTGTCGGGTATTCATAAGTACTTTATTGTCATTATTATTATCAGCAAAGAGAGCAGCGGTAATGGATAAATAACATATTCTGTAGCCGGATGCCTGATGCTTTCCGGCCACAGAACAGGACTCCTGTCAGTCAAGCAGGCCATACCATTCAGGGAACAGCAGAATGGTAATCACCACGCCGACCTGCATTAAAATAAAAGGTACAACGCCGCGATAAATATCCATGGTGCGGACACCGGCGGGTGCGACCCCTTTTAAATAGAACAGACTGAAACCAAAAGGTGGTGTCAGGAAAGACGTCTGCAGGTTCATGGCAATCAGAATGGCGAACCAGACCGGAGCAATGCCCAGTGCGTTAGCAACCGGTGCCAGAATCGGTACGATGATAAAACTGATTTCCACGAAGTCGATAAAGAAGCCCAGAATCATAATGGCTACCATCGACAGAATCAGGAAGCCCATTGCACCACCTGGCATATCAGACAGCAGTTCCTCAACAATATAATCGCCACCGGTGTAACTGAACGCCATGGAGAAAGCTGTTGCACCAAGCAGAATGGCGAAAACCATCGCAGAGATTTTTACCGTTTCCTGTGAGGCCTCGTACACCATCTTCCAGTTAAACTGGCCGTAAATAGCCGCCAGAAGCAGGGCGCCAACACCACCCAGTGCCGACGATTCTGTCGGGGTGGCAATACCGGCAAAAATGGAACCCAGCACCACAAGAATCAGCGCCAGCGGAGGAATAATGGCCTTTAATGCGCGGATATATTGCTCATGACGATGGGTTAAATCGTCGTCCATCGGCAGGGCTGGTGCAGCTTCTGGTTTAATCCAGGTGTAAATCAGGATATACACCACGTAGCAGCCAATCAGCACCAGACCGGGCGCTAATGCTGCCTGGAATAAGTCGCCAACGGGAATACCTAATACATCACCGAGAATAATCAGAATAATGGATGGTGGAATAATCTGCCCCAGGGTTCCGGAGGCGCAGATAGTTCCGCAGGCCAGAGACTTGTCATAATTATACTTCAGCATAACCGGCAGGGAGATTAATCCCATCGCAACAACCGATGCGCCAACAACGCCGGTAGAGGCGGCTAATAAAGCTCCCACAAGAACCGTGGAAATAGCCAGGCCACCACGCACACCACCAAAGAGTTTACCCATGGCTTCCAGCAGTTGTTCTGCCAGTCTGGTACGTTGCAGCACAATACCCATAAAGATAAACAGTGGTACTGCCATCAGGGTGACGTTTTCCATAATGCTTTGTACGCGGAAAGGCATAAAAGCGAAAATGTCCGGACCTTCAGCAAATACGCCAAAAATAAGGGCGACACCGCCAAAAGTAAACGCCACCGGGAAGCCGAAGATCAGCATCAGCAGGGCGACGAAAAACATAATAATACCGATCATAAAAGCCCCCGGTCGATTTTGGTTTCATGCTCATCTTTCAGGGCAATTACGCTGTTCAGAATCATTGCAATACCGGATATGGCCGTCGCAAAAAATGCAAATGGAATAACGGCTTTAATAATCCAGCGATTGCTCAGGCCGCCGGGATCGCCGGAGGTTTCGCCCAGGCTCCAGGCTTCATGCGCAAAATCGATACCGTACCAGCCGACCAGCAGGCAAAACGGGATCAGTAACAGCAGGCCGCCGGCAATATCAATAATGGCTTTGCGGCGGATGGATAAATTTTCATACACCAGATCCACGCGCACATGGCCACCGGCCCGCAGCGTGTAAGGAACACCCAGCATGAACATGGCAGCAAACAGATGCCATTCCATTTCCTGCATCGCGATGGAAACTTCGTTCAGGGCGTAACGCATGACAACGTCAATAAACACGTTCATCAGCATCAGAATAAAAAGCACAGCGGCGACTGTGCCGAGAAAATCGGAAAAGCGATTAATGGCCCGTTCTGCCTTAATCAGCATAATGCACTCCCGTTTGCCCCCGCCGGACTGGGTAAGCCCGGCGGGGCATCTGTCGTTGTTATTGGGTCCTGATCAGTCGGCGCTGTTCAGGTAAGCTTTGTCAGAAATATCGGTCCAGCGGCGGGCTTTCTTCAGATAAGTTGCCTGCGAATCGAGAATTTCTTTGGCCAGTGGATCTTTTGCAGCACTTTCTGCCAGCAATTCGTTGTTGGCTTTATGCAGAGCTTTCATTACGTCAGCCGGGAAAGTACGGATCTGAACTTTAGGATAGTCTTTATCCAGCACGGCCATGTTTTCAGCGGATTCGTGGTAAGACTGAATGTACATATCGTAGGCTGCGGTACGCATGGCGACGCGCAGGACTTCCTGCAGATCCGCAGGCAGACGGTCCCATGAACGCTTGTTGATCATGAACTGCAGTTCGGTTGCAGGCTCATGCCAGCCGGTGTAGTAGTAAGGGGCGATCTTGTGGAAACCCATGCGCAGATCCAGCGACGGACCAACCCATTCCAGTGCATCGATGGTGCGGCGCTCAAGGGCAGTGTACAGCTCGCCTGGCGGGATATTGGTCGGGCTGGCGCCCAGTTTGGCCAGAACCTCACCGGCAAAACCCGGAATACGCATTTTCAGGCCTTTCAGGTCTTCCAGGCTGTTGATTTCTTTCTGGAACCAACCACCCATCTGGTTACCGGTGTTACCGCCCGGGAAGCTCAGGATATTGAACTCACCGTACACTTTTTCCATCAGCTCCATGCCGCCGCCGTAGTAGAACCAGGCGTATTGCTCAGGGGCGGTCATACCGAATGGCATGGTGGTGAAATACAGCGTATTCGGTACTTTGCCTTTCCAGTAGTAAGACGCTGAGTGGCCCATATCGTACTGACCGGCACGTACCATATCGAACACACCAAAGGCTGACTTGTGCTTGTTGGCGGAGTCGATGGTGATCTGCAGACGGCCATTCGACATTTTCTCAGCCATCGCAGCCATATTGCGCGGTGCGTCACCAAAAACGGGGAAGTTCGTCGGCCAGCTTTCGGCCAGTTTCAGACGGTATACTTTCTCGTCTGCCTGAGCAGTACCGAACATAGCCAGACTGCACGCAGCGGCTACCAGTACCTGTTTAAAGCGGGATAGGCGGATCATGGTTATTATCCTTTTTAGTGTTTCAGATTGATTGTGCGCACCCGTGAAGAGGCACAGCACACCCTGACTTTTCGAGTGTGCAAGTCATGGCTGTTGATGACTATCCGCAGGACTGCGGTTTTGTAAGTAGTTCTGGCAACAACACGTAAGTATTTTTACCAGTATGCTGTGAGGTGTCAGACCGGAGGCCGAAAAGGAAAAAGGCCCGCAGCCCTTGTCATTGCTGATATCAGGCTTGAAAAACAGGGTGAAAATATTGGTATGACCAATATTCCAGCGAGCGCTAGACTTTGGTCGTGTAAGGCCCTGATGAAGCCGGTTCAGGTCTGCATCATCTTCTGATTTCATGTTTTTCCGGGTTTTATGTACATTGCACAGCCACGATCAATATGCGCGGCGGATAGCGATGACAATGCCAGTACGGCCTGACAGGCCGGCAAAGAAAACAGAGCCATTGGCTGTGCGCTTATGGCATATATTCCGCCAGTTCTTGTGGCTGGGTTGCATCAGTTTTGGCGGGCCAGCGGCTCATCTGGGGTATTTTCAGCGTGTCTTTGTCCAGCGCCTGCAGTGGCTGAGTGCAGAGAATTACGCTCAGCTGGTGGCGCTGGCGCAGTTTCTGCCCGGGCCGGCGTCCAGTCAGGTCGGCTTTGCAATTGGCGTGCAACGGGCCGGAGTGGCAGGTGGTATCAGCGCGTTTATTGCCTTTACCTTGCCGTCTTTCTTACTGATGCTGGCGCTGGCCGGCGGTCTTCATACCCTGCTGACTTATCACTGGTTTCCGGCGCTGATTCACGGCCTGAAATTGCTGGCCGTGATTGTTGTGGCCGATGCCACACTGAGCATGGCAAAGACCTTCTGCAGCACCGCCCTCAGCCGGGTGTTGATGTTGCTTACCGCCGTTGTGCTCTGGCTGACGCCGCTGCCGGTTTGGCTGTTGCTGATTCTGGCAGCGTTCGGCGGCTGGATATACGCGCGCTGGCAGGGCACCAGACTGGCAGATTCTGCCGGGCAGGCAGAGCAACAGGTGCAGCCGTTTCAGTCGTATCCGGCCAAACGTCTGGCACTGATTATCGGACTGATGCTATGGGCCGGTCTGTATTTACTCAGTCATCTGTCCGGCCTGAGCGAGACTGCAGGCGCTATGGGCATTTTCGCCGCCTTTTATCAGACCGGCAGTCTGGTGTTTGGTGGCGGCCATGTGGTGTTGCCTCTGGTACAGCAGCAGTTTGCCGGGCAGCTGACTGCCGAAACCCTGCTTACCGGTTATGGCGCTGCGCAGCTGGTGCCGGGCCCGATGTTTACCTTCGCCACGTTTTTAGGTGCTGAATTATTGCCAGAGGCTCGGGTGAGCGGCGCTTTACTGGCAACGCTGGGGGTATTTTTACCGGGTTTTATTCTGTTAACGGCGGTGCAGCCGTTATGGTCGCAGTGGCTGGTTAAACCCGGTTTAAAGCACGCCTTAATGGGCGTTAATGCTGCGGTTGTCGGACTGTTACTGGCGACATTGGTCACACCGGTCGCCAGCTCAAGCCTGCTGAGTGGCGCCGATATTGTTTTTGCTGCGGTAGGTTTTATTGCCCTGCGGCGGAAAGCACTCAATGTGATCGGCTTGATTCCGCTGGCACTGGGTTTTGGTTTGCTGGCGCCCTGACGTCAGCCCTCCAGCCAGTCTGATTCACAGTACACCAGATGCGGCAGGGGCTCCGGCGGCAGCAACTGATAGTCCCCTTGCTGATACAGACGTAAGCGCTGCGTATCGTCTTCCTGCCAGAGCTGCGGCCAGCGTTTACGGAACTCTTCCAGCACCTGTTGCGCCTGCTCAGGCCGCTGCTGCTCGTAGTGAACCCGGGCCAGATATCTGGCCTGCAGCCGGGTGTCGGGAGAGCGGGCGGCCAGCAGTGCTTTGTCATACTGTTGCTGCTGCAGATAAATCCACAGAATTGAATAGTTGCTGTAGCCGATGCTGGTGGGCATTTGCAGGGTCTGATAATGCGTCTGAGCCTGCTGCAGCTCATCCAGCGCCTGAGCGAAATAGCGGCTGCGCTGTTTTTCCGGCGCGCTGCGCGCCAGATCGGCCAGTGCCCAGCCGCGGAAGAAGCGCGCATGGGCGAGATAGAGTTTGGTCGGCGCTGTATCGATAAAACTCTGAAATTGCTGCAGTGCCTTGTGCAGGTATTCGCTGTTCTGGCCATGACGGCCAAGGCTGCTCTGGTCGAGTCCCTGATCCAGACTGGCAAAGCCCAGATAAAGTTCGCTCAGGCTGATCAGCGGAGTAGCTCCCAGCCGGCGGGCGATCCCGGCGGCTTCGCGGAAATAATCCTGTGCCAGATCCCCCCGGTGTAACTGCAACTGAAAAAAGCCGCCATAAATCAGCGCCTGAGCCAGATCATAGGGTTGCTTCAACGTGCGATAGGCAGCAATGGCTGCTGCCAGTGCAGTGCTGCGCTCATGCAGCGGGAAACGGTAATTCTGCGCAATCGCCAGCTCGGTGGCGGCGATCTGTGGCTGATTATTCAGCTGGCGATAAAAATTAAGCGCTTTCTCCAGCCGCAGGCGATTGCTGTCCAGATCGTTCAGAGGCGACTTTTCCAGACCACTGTTGCTGGGGTTGCCGAGATAAAACAACTGATCTGCGCGCAGTTGTATATCGGCGGATTGTTCTGTCCGCAGACTGGCCTGTTGCAGTAAGCGTTGATGCTCCTGCCAGTCCATTGCATCCCAGGCTTGTTGTGCCTTGAGCTGCAGGCTCTGAGTGATCAGCTCCGGATCGGAGGTTTGTTGCGCCAGGTTCAGCGCCTGATCGGCGAGCAGGCTGCTGTTGTTGTCGCCGCGCCATAAGGCCAGCTGTGCACGACTGTGCAGGGCAAAGGTTTTCAGGCTGAGGTCATTGTCCAGTTCGCTGGCGGGAATGGCGGCCAGTTGCTGTTCGGCCTGTTGCCATTCACCAAGATTGAGCAGGGCGCGCACCAGCCAGGCTCTGGCCCAGTGGCTGTCCGGCTCAATGGTCAGGGATGCCTGAAAATAGGGCCGTGCACGAACGGCACCTTGCTGACGCAGGGCCTGCATCCCCTGCGCCAGTGCCTGGGCAGCAATCGGGTCGGTTGCGGCTGCTGGGTGTTTTTCAGCGTGCTGCGGACGCAGTAAGGCCAGCAATTGCTGACTGATGGCCAGCGACTCGGCCGGCAGCGATGGGTAGCTGATAGCCCCTTGCTGGATACGGCCATCACGATAAATCAGCTGAAAATCCAGCACCTGTTGCTGGTTATGCAGACGCACGCTGGCAAACAGCGCAGCGTCCTGCTGCTGGTCATTGAGCAGGGTGCGGATATGCACCGGCAGAGTTGGCCAGGGCAGGCCTGAGCCGAGCAGTAATGACTGCGCCTGAGCCGGGGGGGTAACGCTCAGTTTTTGTTGGCGTTTCAGGTCAATGGCAATCATGTCCGCCAGCCCCAGCTCAAGCCAGGTCATCTGGCTTTCACCGGTGGCATTAATAAAAGGTAGAACCAGCAGGGATGACGTACTGCCGGAAGAGGAGGTCTGGGTGCTGGCCGGACGCCAGAGCAGCAGTGCGCTCACTAATAGGGTCAGTGCGCCGCCCAGCACTAATGTGCGTAACAGAGCCGGATGCCATGTCTGGCTTGCCATTGACTGGCCGGGCGATGGTTCACTTTCGGTGCTTGTCCCGGCGGCTGTCAGGCGGCCAATAAACTGATAACCACGCTGATTGAAGGTGCGGATATAACGCGGTGATTGGGCGTTGTCGCCCAGTGCCAGCCGCAGTTCGCGAATGCTCTGGGTGAGGGCGTTCTCGCGGTAGTCGCCGTGGGTCCACAGTTCGGCCAGCAGTTCCTCTTTACTGACTACCCGGTCGGCATGTTGCAACAGATAGTGCAGCAGGTTGGCAACCTTGTGGCGCAGCACGGTGTGTTCGCCCTGATCGCTGTGAAGACTGCCGCGCTCGGGGTCAAAGGTAAATGCGTCAAATCGGTACTGCCTGGTCATCCGTTGGGCCGTTTGCTGCCTGAGGTAAGGCGCCCATTCTAGGTAGTGCCGGCTTCCCCGGCAACCGTGCTGTTCTTTGGTGATTTCTATAAGTTATTGAAATATAAAGGAAAATATAAATTTTATAAGGATTTTAAGAGGATTTTAGCCCGTTTACATAACCTCAGCGGCGCTTCCTGCTATCAATGCCGTCATTACCAACGACGGAGTCCGTTATGGACAGTTTTATTCAAACCGCCCTGTTTGATGGGCAATGGTCAGTCTGGGTGCCTCTGGCTGTATTTGCGACCGGCTTGCTGACCAGTCTTACCCCCTGCGTGTATCCCATGCTGCCGATTACGGTGGCGGTGGTCGGCAGTCACAGTGCTGACCGCCGTCAGGCCTTTGTCTTGTCGCTTTTCTATGTTCTGGGGCTGTCGCTGACTTACGCCATTCTGGGCGTTTTTGCGGCCAGCAGTGGCCAGCTGTTTGGCTCGGTCGCCAGCCATCCTGTCACGCTGTTGCTGGTGGCGTTTATGTGTCTGCTGTTCAGTGCCTGGATGCTGGGCTGGCTGAGAATGCCGGCCTTGCAGCTGCCAGACGTGCCTGCCGCCGGGCGAATGCCTCCCTTTATGCGCGTCATGCTCAGTGGTGCGGTATCCGGCCTGGTGCTGGCTCCCTGTACATCGCCGGTATTCGGCATGCTGCTGATGTATGTGGCCGGACAGGGCAGCGTGCCCTGGGCGCTGTTACTGATGTTTGTGTTTGCCCTTGGCATGAGTGCGTTGCTGCTGGCTGCTGGCACCTTCAGCGGCATGCTGGCACGACTGCCGAAATCCGGGCGCTGGTTGCTGCTCAGCCAGCGTCTGCTGGCCGGCCTGATGTTACTGGCCGCTGTGTGGTTCAGCTGGCAGGCGCTGCAACCGTTCTGAAGTTTCTGTTTTTAATCAATAAGGAGAACGCAATGCGTAAACCACGTAAACCTCTGCTCAGACCGGCGGCTTTGCTGCTGAGCCTGACGCTGATTCTGGCTCCCTCTCTGACGCAGGCGAAACCACCACTGGCAGTTGGCGATCCGGCGCCGGATTTCAGTGTGCAGACACTGGATGGCAAAACGCTGCAACTGAGCGAGCTGATCGGCAAAAAGCCGGTGTATCTGAAATTCTGGGCAACCTGGTGCAGCTACTGCAAAGCAGAAATGCCGTACCTGCAGTCCGTATATGAGCAGCCGGGAGAGCCTGTGCAGGTACTGAGTGTGAATGTCGGGATCAACGATTCGGTAGCCAATATTCAGCAGCTGTTTAAAGCCGGGGGCTACAGCATGCCGACCACCTTTGATCAGAACGGAGCGCTGACCGCCGCTTATGGGGTGGTGGGTACGCCAACGCATATTCTAATCGACCGGGATGGGCGCGTGGCTTACCGCACGTTTTTACTGACCGATCAGCTGGAAAATATAGTGGCTGACTGGAGCCAACAGGAGGATAAACAATGAAAGCAGGTCTGATGTCTTTGTTATTACTGGCGCCGGTGATGGTGCAGGCTGAATTCACCGATTTTCGGGGTGAACCGGTGGTCATTGAAAACGAAAAAATCCGCCATCTGGTGTTTACCGATATCTGGGCTGTTTATGATGGCCGGGGCGATGAACAATTGCTGGAACGCCTGCCTGCCAGTTTCCGTCAGCAAAGCCAGCAAATCTGGATTCAGCCGCAGTTAAATGTCACCACCGCACAGTTGCAGGAGTTTACGGGCTACTATCCGCAGTTACAGCCGCTGGTGCTGGATAAGGAATTCCGCCTGATGCGCAGCGAGGGCGTATGGGAATCGCCTTATCATGTGCTTTATCAGGGCGAGCAGCGCGTGTTTTCCGGCAGTACGGATGAACTGCGACGTTATCTGGGTCTGACGGTAACAGAAAAAATGGAAGCTGTTGCGGCTGACAAGGCTTCTGATAACGAGGCTGACAATGCGGTTGTTAGCGTCGGCCCTCAGCAGAGAAAAAAACAACAGCCGGTACAGCAGAAAAAGCCGCAGGCCGGTGCTGATATGGGCGATATCATGTTGCTCAATACCGGGGGCAGAGAGCAGAGTCTTAAAATTCTGACAGCAGAAAAACCGCTAAGCCTGGTATTTCTCGATACCCTGTGTCCTATGCCACATTTTCCTGGCTGCGAAGATAAAATCGCGCAGTTGAATCAGCTGGTAGCAAGCACACCGGAGCGCCAGTGGTTAGGTGTTGTTAATTCTTACTATGTTAATGCTGAGGCGGTAGAACCTTTCCGTCAGCGTTTTAAACTGACGCTGCCGTTAATGTTTGACCACGAGCATAAAGTCTTTGATGCCTTTGGCGTACATGCAACACCTTATCAGATTGATATCGGCATTGATGGTGTTCTGAAAAGCAGAGGGGATCAGATTCATTAAAATAAAAAGCCCGCAGTCGCGGGCTTTTTTATGCGTCAGAATTTTCTTTGACACCGATGTTTGTATTTTTAAGGTTATTGCTGTGGATCTTTCAGGGTTAACGCTATCTGAGGCTGAAGGATCAGCTCTGAGCCTTTTTCATGATAATCGGGAATCGTAATATCAACAGCATAGCTGATTCCGTTTCTATCATTCTGATAAATGCTGGTGCTGAGTTGTTCCTGACCACTGCAATCTTCAGAGGCAAAACATTCAAAATCACCGCTGGTCTGGTATTCATAATTACCATGATAAAAAGCGCCTAAATGTCGTTTTCCATCGTCATCTTCAATATAAATTTCATTTGCAATTAAAGCTATTCTTGCTTCTAAGAAGAAATTAACCAACGTTTCATTCCACAGAAGAGGATAACCATTATCTGCTGTCAGGGTGCTGTTCTCTACACTGATACAGCGAGGAGTAACTCCAGGGCTGGTGTATACGGGGCCTTCGGGAGCGTCGCTGTTAACGACCAGTGACAATTCGGGGGCTGTATGCAGCTCGGTGGAGTCTGATATTTTAACTGCATAGAAATGTTCTTCTTTACTGGGGCTCACAGCGTTGAATTGGCTGTAGTAGGCTTTATTCCAGTAGCTGAGTTCACCGTAAAAGTGGTTGAAATTCTGACTAAAATAAAAGTCGTAAGTGGTGGTCAGGGTATTATCCGGCGTAATCCACTTTATTGTCTGGCGCCGTTTGGATAAGTCGAAGTCTTTTCGCTGGCTGTTGCCATAAGGTTCTTCATACCATGTCATATTGCACATTTGTATCCATAGAATATGGTCTTCTGGCGTATGCTCAATAACGATAAACTGGCGTTTATCGGTACGGTAGGTGGTTCTGAAGTCTTTTTCCCCTTGTTTAAACTCAGAGTCAGAAACCACCATCCAGATACCATTTGGCGTATCGGTTGCTAATGCAGGGTTAACGGCAGGCAGGGATTGCGGAAATTCAATCTGATTAATATCAACTTCTTTATCTTTAGTGTCATCACCGCCACCACAAGCCGTCAGAATAGCGGTAAGGGAAGTGAGCAGTAACAGGATAATACGGTGAGTCATGTTGTTCCTTAACATTTAAACGTTTATAGCTGTCTTGCCGTTAGTGCTGCATTAATAATTCACAAACCAGTGCCGTTCCCAGGTCAGCATAACTTTTTCCGGGTATTTAGTGCGGCCAAGGCTGCCGTTGTAGCGTGCTAATGCACGAATCCAGTCGCCTTTTTCTTTATCGAGATAATGTTTGAGGATGGTACAGCCGTAACGCAGGTTGGTGGCAGGGTGCATCAGGTTGTCGTCGGTGCGCCCGATTTCTTTTTTCCAGAAAGGCATCACCTGCATATACCCCTGGGCGCCAACGTAGGACAGGGCAAAACGGTCAAAGGCACTTTCGACCTGAATGACCGATAACACCAGTTCCGGTGATAAACCGGCCCGGCTGGCTTCTTTATGAATCAGGCTGAGTAATTCCAGCCGTTGTTTATCGTTTTTGATATAGCGTTTAAGGCGTGCCGACATATCGACCAGCCAGACCTGAGCATCGTATTTATCTTCAAAGGATTCGCTGCTGTTAACCGCATCTTTTAATGCGTTGCGCAGTTCCGGATCAATACTTTGTGCAGAGCTCTGCGTAGCACTATAGGAGGGCAGGCTGATCAACATCAGAGCCAGCAGAGCGAAAAAAACCAGCGAACGCACAAGGCGTCCACTGGTTTCAGCTGTGAAGTCCCGGTTCGGAGTCTGCACAGAGGTCAGCATTTAACCAATCTGCTGCTTAAGAAAATCAAGGATGTCGGCCAGTGGGATATCCTGAGCTTCGCCGTGGCGGCGCGCTTTGTATTCCACATTACCGGCTTCCAGACCACGGTCGCTGATCACGATACGATGTGGCAGGCCCATCAGTTCCATATCGGCGAATTTAACCCCAGGGCTGGTTTTCTTGTCGCGGTCGTCCAGATACACGTCGAAGCCCGCAGCCGTCAGCTGAGCGTACAGCTCATCGGTGGTCTTGGTGACGGCTTCGGATTTCTGGTAAGCCATAGGCACAATACCGATGTTGAACGGTGCAATCGCATCCGGCCAGATGATGCCTTTGTCGTCGTGGTTCTGTTCGATCGCTGAAGCAACAACACGGCTGACACCGATGCCGTAACAACCCATCACCAGCGTACGGTCTTTACCGTTCTCATCCAGCACTTTGGCTTTCATGGCTTCGGAGTACTTGGTGCCGAGCTGGAAAATATGGCCCACTTCGATACCGCGTTTGATTTCCAGTGTGCCTTTGCCGCATGGGCTTGGGTCGCCGGCAACCACGTTACGCAGATCACGGACTTCCGGCAGCTCGCAGTCACGTTCCCAGTTAAAGCCGGTCAGGTGGGTGTCAGCGGCATTGGCGCCACAGATAAAGTCGGCCATGTGTGCCGCAGAACGGTCAACATAGCATTTGGCTTGGATGCCCTGTGGGCCGACAAAACCACTGACGCCGCCAATGGCTGCGATTTCAGCTTCAGAAGCAAATTGCAGCGGGGCTGCGACACCGGCAATCTTCTCGGCTTTGATTTCGTTCAGCTCGTGGTCGCCACGCAGGAACAGCACCACAGGAGCCGGTTCGCCCAGCGCGTTTTCTTCGGTGTGTTCACCACGTACAACGATGGCTTTCAGCACCTGAGCCGGGCTGGCTTTGAGGAAGCTGGCAACGTCTTCGATGCTGGTCATCGCCGGCGTGGTAACGCTGGTCAGCGCAGCCGTGGCCGCCGGACGCTCACCCGCCGGTGCTACGGCTTCGGCCAGTTCGACGTTAGCGGCGTAATCGCTCTCATTGGAGAAGGCAATATCGTCTTCACCGGAAGAAGCCAGTACGTGGAATTCGTGTGAAGACGCTCCGCCGATTGAGCCGGTATCGGCCAGAACCGGACGGAAATCCAGGCCCAGACGGGTAAAGATGCGCGAGTAGGCTTCGTGCATTTTGTCGTAGGTGATCTGCAGGCTGGCTTCGTCGGCATGGAAGGAATAAGCATCCTTCATGATGAATTCACGCGCGCGCATCACACCAAAACGCGGACGGGTTTCGTCGCGGAATTTGGTCTGAATCTGGTACAGGTTAACCGGCAGCTGCTTGTAGCTCGACAGCTGGTTGCGGGCCAGATCGGTGATCACTTCTTCGTGGGTCGGGCCGATGCAGAAGTCACGGTTGTGGCGGTCTTTTACGCGCAGCAGTTCGCCGCCGTACTGGAACCAGCGCCCGGTTTCTTCCCACAGCTCGGCTGGCTGTACCGCGGGCATCAGCACTTCCTGAGCGCCGGCGCGGTTCATTTCTTCACGCACAATGGCTTCGACCTTGCGCAGGGTGCGCAGACCAAGCGGCATCCAGGTGTACAGGCCGGCGGCCAGTTTGCGGATCATGCCGGAGCGCATCATCAGCTGATGGCTGACGACAACGGCATCGGCCGGGGTTTCTTTTTCGGTTGCAATCAGAAATTCGGTGGCGCGCATAAGCTTTGTCTGGATTCCACATGAGTGAATAGGAGGAGATTGCCGCGATTTTATCGCTTGCGCGCTCCGGCGGCAATTTACCATTTGGCCGGCTTTTGCAATGTGCTGCCCCGACAGCCGTCTGCTCGTTGCCGGGCTGACATATAAAATTCACCGCAGGGCTCTTGTGCAGTCACTCAGCTATGACATACTCGCGGTCCATTCGTCCGTGTAAAAGGTGATGTCATGGCGGAGGCCGACGATTTGCACAGTGCGGCGCACAATATGCAGGCAAAGCAGGTTACAGCTTCTGCTGAAGCACCGGTATCTGAAGCCTGCCTGCGTAATCAACAACCCATTGCCGATATGCTGGAACGGGAGCTGCCGCCGCACTCTGTTGTGTTGGAGATTGGCAGCGGTACCGGTCAGCATGCTGCCTTTATCAGCCGCCGTTTGCCGGGTATTAAATGGCAACCGTCTGAGCTTGCCGACCGTATTGCCGGTATCAATGCCTGGCGCGAACGCGCGCAGAACAGTAATTTTCTGCCGCCTCTGGTGCTGGATGTGGCGCAGGACCTGTGGCCGGTTAAACAGGTGGATGCGGTATTCAGTGCCAACGTGGTGCATTTTATCGGCTGGCCTAAAGTACGTGCCATGATGGCGGGTATCGGCCGGGTGCTGAAGCATACCGGTCTGGCATTTTTTTACGGCCCGTTTAATTACGGCGGTCAGTTCACCAGTGACGGTAACCGCCTTCTGGATCAGTGGCTGCGTGAGCGTGATCCGGACTCGGGCATTAAAGACTTTGAACAAATCGTGCTGGCGGCGCGTAAAGAAAAACTGCGTCTGCTGAAAGATATCGCCATGCCCGCTAATAACCGTCTGCTGGTGCTGCAAAAATATGTCTGATACATCGTCTTCTGCTGTAAAAGCACTCACTCCCTGCGCCTGGGCGAAAGGGGATGATTATCTTGAATATCACAACAACGAATGGGGCATCCCCAATTACGACCGGCAGAAACTGTTTGAAAAACTCTGCCTTGAAGGTCAGCAGGCGGGTTTAAGCTGGATTACCGTATTGCGTAAGCGCGACCATTACCGCCAATGTTTTTACGGCTTTAATCCGCAAAAAATCGCCCGGATGACGGATGAGCAGATTGAGACATTACTGACCGATGCCGGACTGATCCGTAACCGCTTAAAACTGTATGGCATCCGCAAAAATGCTCTGGCCTTGCTGGCGCTGGAAAAACAGGGTATCGATTTTGTTGAATTGCTCTGGAGTTTTGTTGGCGGCAAACCTGTGATTAACCGTTTTGCCAGTATGAAAGAGGTTCCGGCCGAGACGGCTGCCGCCAAAGCCATGAGTAAAGCGCTGAAAAAAGCCGGTTTTACCTTTGTTGGCCCGACCATCTGTTATGCCTTTATGCAAAGTATGGGGCTGGTGAACGACCATATGACCGATTGTCCCTGTCACCCGGATAACCAGCGCTGAAGCGGGTTATGCTGTATTTTTGTATTCAATTTAAAAGGAATTATGCTCTGATGATCGTCTGCAGATCCGTGGCCGCCGCATTGCTGATGACTCTTACTCCGTTTGGTTTTGCTCAGGAAAAAAGCAGCGCTGACGATGCGGTATTTGTGTATCTGGACGAAGTCGGCGGCCCGTATTTTGATGAATGGTATCTGCACGGCGATATCGCCCGGCCGGAACGGCTGACACTGCAGCGCAGCGGTAAATCCGGCGAATTGTCGGTTCCTGTGACGGTCGACTGTCACGCCGCAACGGTGAGCGTCAGCGGGCCGGGGCTGGTGTTTGAAAGTATGGATATCAGCGCTGGTGAGGCGCAGGAATATATTATTGCGCCCCTTGCTGAGGCGGTTATTCAGAAAGTCTGTCCTTAATCTGCCGTTTATTCGCAGTGCTCATAAGTGGTGCTCATAAATAGCGCTTAAAAATGGCGCTCAGGCGCCACCATAATCCCCGTTTTATCTGTCTTCTTTTTCTGTCAGCAACCGCGCTTATCAGTGCTCAGCGGTTTGACGAACCGGCTGATATGAACCAGTTTTTATAACAGGTTGTATTTTTCAGATGGGTAAAGGAGCAGACCTTTGATACTCAGCAGTGATGAAACCGAAATGCTGGTGCGCTTACTGACGGCGCTGGCGGCGGGTGTTCTGATTGGCTACGAACGTTCTTACAGCGGCCGGCCGGCGGGCTTCCGTACTCATGGTCTGGTCAGTCTGGCGTCCTGTATGCTGATGCTGGTCACCGTTTATGAAGCACACTGGCTGCGCACGTCGGTTGATTTAATCCGTCTTGATCCTACCCGTATGGCGCAGGGCATTATGACCGGCATTGGTTTTTTAGGTGCCGGTGTGATTATGAAAGATGGTATTTCGGTACGTGGTTTAACCACGGCGGCGTCTATCTGGATTACCGCGACCATCGGCATTCTTGCCGGTATCGGTTTTTATGTACCGATGCTTATCTCCATCGTTCTTACGCTGGGTACGCTGTCATTATTCCGCTGGCTGGAAGCCTTTATGCCCAGTCAGGCCTATTATCATTTTGATGTTAAGGTCGCGCGTACATCGGATATGACGGAAGCAACATTGCGTGCGCTGCTAAAAGAACATGGCTTCAGCATTGCCAATTTCAGCTACCGGCTGGATGGTGAAGAACAGATGCGGCGCCACGGTATGGTGTTGCGTACCTCAGACCGCAGCAGTGTCGGCCGCTTATTCACCACACTGGAAACACTGGATTCGATTCAGCAGTTTCGTATTACGCCAACCGGTGACTGACATTCAGCGCCATCAGTCGAGCCGCTTTTTAAAGCGTAATGCTGCAAATACCAAACCGCCCAGGGTGAAAGCTGCGAGCCACAGGGCATCGCGCTGTAAATCCCAGAGCAGGGCATCGCGTAAGACAATTCCCCGTACCATGCGCATAAAATGCGTGGCCGGCAGTGCTTCGGAAATAATCTGTGCCGGCTGCGGCATGGCCTCGTAGGGGAACATAAAGCCCGATAATAAAATCGATGGCATTAAAATAAATACCGTCATCTGCATCGCCTGCAGCTGGGTTTTGGCAATGGTTGAAATAACCAGTCCCAGAGTCAGACTGGCGAAAATAAACAGCAGTGCAGCCACCAGTAAGGTCAGTAATCCACCCCGAACCGGCACCGAAAAAAGCAGGTGTCCGATGCCTAAGATAATGCCGACCTGAATTAAACCAACCAGTACATAAGGCACGATTTTACCGATCATTAATTCCATCGGTTTTACCGGCGTGGCGATCAGAAATTCCATATTGCCCTGTTCACGCTCACGCACGATAGCGGCGGAGGTAAACATAATCATGGTCATGGTCAGAATAATGGCCAGCAGACCGGGCACAATATTAACTACGCTGCGCTGCTGTGGATTAAAAAACTGCACCACTTCAAAGGTGGGGACGTTATCTTTTAATGCCCGCCCGGCCAGAGTATCCAGCGGCAGCTGACGCAGGCTGCGGATGCTGGCGGCAATGACGGTATCGCCGCCATCAACCAGCCACTGGCCAACAGGCTGCAGGGTTTGGCTGTTACTGCGGCCGCTGTCGCGGTTAAACGCCGGGTGCACACTCAGGCGCTGACCGAGATCGGCGGGCAGGTAAAGCACGGCTTTAACATCACCGCGGACAATGGCCTGTTCTGCCTCCTGAGCTGAGGCGTAGACCCTTACAAAGTCGACGGTCTGGCTGGCCTCGGTAATGGCAATGAGTTCGCGGCTGTAAGATGACTGACTCAGGTCGACCAGTCCGGCCGGTATATGGCGCACGTCGGTGTTTATGGCGTAGCCAAACAGCAGCAGCTGTACCAGCGGAATCATCACAATCATGCCAAAGGTCATGCGGTCGCGCGCCAGCTGGCGGATTTCTTTAACCACAATGGCGGCTACACGGCGCCAGGTGGCCAGCAGCGGATTGTGTTGTATACGCAGCTCAGACATGGCGTTCTCCCTGCTCAGCAGCCGGACTGGTGACGGATTCGAGGGGCGCCGAGTGCTGACCGGTGCAGGCAACAAACACATCTTCCAGACTGGGGCGTACCGCTTCGATGCGGCGGCCATTGACCTGAGCCTGCAGCCACTGCCGTGGTTGTTCGGTCTGATCGCGTACCAGTACCCGCAAACGGGTGCCCAGCTGCGCGGCTGACAGCACCTGTGGGCATTGCACCAGCTGGCTTTTCAGGGTGCGCAGATCGTTGCCTTCCACTTCCAGCACATGCGCGCCCATGGTGGCCATTAATTCAGCCGGTGAACCGTCGGCGCGTTTAACACCGTTTTCCAGAATGGCCAGTGCATGGCAGCGTTCGGCCTCATCCATATAGTGGGTGGAGACCAGAATGGTGGTGCCGGCGTTACACAGATCGAACAACCGTTCCCAGAATTCACGGCGGTTTTCCGGATCGACCGCCGAGGTTGGTTCATCCAGAAACAGCAGATCCGGGTGATGCAGGGTGGCAGCTGCCAGTGCCAGCCGTTGTTTCTGACCACCGCTGAGCGAGCCGGCCAGCTGCGTCTGGCGTTTATCCAGCGCATACAGGGCGAGTAATTCGTTGACCCGTTCACGGCTCTGACGGCTGTTAAGGCCGTAAATCTGCGCAACAAAACTGAGGTTCTCGCGGATGCTGAGGTTGTCGTACAGCGAGAATTTCTGCGTCATATAGCCAATGCGCAGGCGCAGGGCTTCGGCTTCTTCCGGCAGGCGCTGGCCCAGTACTTCCAGCTCGCCGGAAGTGGGGGTCAGCAGGCCGGTCAGCATACGGATCGAGGTGGATTTACCGCAGCCGTTGGGGCCTAAAAAACCGTAAATAGTCCCGCGCGGAATCTGCAGGTCGAGATGATCGACCGCGATATTGTTACCAAAGCAGCGGGTCATTTTCTGTACGTTAATCGCCAGATCGCTCATGGTTTGCTTCCCTGTGCTGAAGCGTCGTCTGGCAGTAACACTTCCACCGCCAGACCGCTGGCGAGCCCGGCAGGCATATCGTTCAGTACGATTTCCGTCAGATGCATCAGTCGTGCGCGGTCGCGTTCATTCAGGGCGAAATACGGGGTATAGGCGGGCTGCGCACGGACATTCCGCACCCGGCCATGCAGAGTTTGCGGCAGGCCTTCGACCCGCACCTCGACCTCTGTGCCAACACTCAGGGTGGCGATCTTGCTTTGCGGTACATAGACCCGCACATAGGGTTCGGCATTGGCCAGTAAGGTCAGCAGGGGCGTGCCGGCGTTCACCCGCGAACCGGCTTCTGCGGCTATCAGATCAACACGTGCTGCCATCGGTGCGCGCAGGGTTAAGTCATCCAGATTCTTCTGTTCAGCGGCCAGACGGGCTTCGGCGGCTCTGAGTGCGGCCTGGGCCTGACGGATTTTTTCCGGCCGGGTACCGTTGGTTAACTGACGCAGTTGTTCTTCGGCCTGATCGAGGCGGGCAGCGGCGGCATCGTGCTGGGCGATGGCATTGTCGAGTTCGGCCTGACCAATCATCTGTTGTTTAAACAGGGTGCGATTACGGCTCAGGCGCTGGCTGGCTTCGGTCAGACTGGCGCGCGCTGCTTCAGCTGCTGCTGCGGCGGCAGCGCGTTCTTCGCGGCGGGCACCGGCCAGCAATTCATCCAGCGTGGCGCGGGCACTGTCGAGTTCGGCCTGACGCTGCTGCAGACGGCTTTCAGCCAGTGTGCTGTCGAGGGTCAGCAGGATATCGCCGGGCTGAACGCTCTGGCCTTCAGTCACGTTCAGGGTGCGGATGACTTCGCTGACCGGGGCGCTCAGGCTGATACGGTCGCGTTCCAGCGTGCCCAGAGCAACGGATGAATCGTCGCTGCCGCAGGCGCACAGCAACAGGTAAAAGGGGGTAAGCCATAGCGTTTTCATTTCAGGTTCTCCCCGCTGGTGTTCTGATCGGCAGCGGATTCTGGCGGTGTGAATACGCCCTGGCTGAACAGGCGGCTGTTATGACCGGCCAGTGCTGCCAGAGTGTCGGGGTTAATGCTGATGCCCAGACGGCGCAAAATTAAAGGGGGCGCGACCAGCGGAAATACCATCAGGCTGATAAACGACAGCCGGGCAAACTGTGGATTAACACTCTGATCAAACTGACCGGGCAGCAGCAGGGCCTGTTTCAGCCAGCTGTCGGACGCCTGGACAACATCGGCGAAGACGCGGCTTAAAATGGCGAAAGGCTCCAGATCATCGCCTTCATTCAGAATGCGGAACACCAGCCGCGGCAGATGCGGATGGCGCCCCATAATCCGGTAATAGGTCTGCATCAGGTGCTCGGCCTGTTGTTGTGCTGCAGGGAGCTGGCCTGCTGTCGTCGTGTCAGCTCCGGCCTTACGCAGAGCATCCAGTACTGGTGCCAGGGTTTCGCGCATCATCGCCTCAAACAGGCCGGCCTTGCCGCCAAAGTAGTAACGCACCAGTGCGGCATCGACTCCGGCATAACGGGCGACTTCGCGCAGGGTCACGGTGCGGTAGGGGCGGTTGGCAAAGAGTTCACGGGCGGTTTCCAGTAAAGCCTCACGGGCATCGGAATCGCCCAGCGGGCGGCCACGGCGTGTTTTTTTAGTATCGGTTGTTGCAGCCTTGGGTGCTGCATCCGGACCTTTGCTGTGGGTGTTCTCTGAAGGGGGCTGTTCCATGCTGATCGCCTGTTTCATCACTTGATGAATATCCTAGGGCAGAGTCATCAGGATTGGCAGCGGAATAATTCTGCGGATAGCGGCGGTTGATGAATTATTTCGAAAACATAAATACTTAAGTTATGACGGTGGTGATGATCGTGAGCAATCTATGCGCCTGGGGCAAGGACGGCAGAAGATTAGCTTGGTAATGTAACCGGATTCGGGCTCGGTAACTCGTTGACTGGTATTGATTATTATGACCTTGTATCCGGCCCTTATGCGGTGACCTCGGTGGGTAATGTTCTGGAGCGTATTGCCTATGTCGGTGATTTTGCTCAACTCACGGAGTATGGCACGTTACAGGCCTTTGCCGATAAAACCCAGTCGCAGACCCAGGCCTGGCATTATCTGCATCGTGATCACCTGGAATCAATCGAAGCCATTATTGATGAGAATGGCCTGCTTGCTCTGACATAGGGAGTGTCACAGTACTTCAGTTATGACGCATTTGGTCAGCCAAGAATCCTTTTAGGAGATGTTACAAACAGAGGCTTTACTGACCATGAGCATCTGAGTGAGTCTGGTCTGATCCATATGAATGGTCGTGTCTACGACCCGTTGGTCAGTCGCTTTCTGAGTGCTGATCCCATTGTACAGGCGCCGGAGTTTAGTCAGAGTTATAACCGCTATTCTTATGTATGGAATAGTCCTTTGAGCTTGGTTGATTTAAGTGGGTATGAGGCTAGAGCATATATAAGTGATGGAGTGAGGACAATTGAGTGCGATTTTAACATCCAATTGATGGATGATATTACTGTTGAGGAACGGGAAAAATATTTATTATCTGCAGCAGATATACTTTCTCAAAAGGACGTTAAATTTATTATTAAAGATGATGCTTCTGCAAAAATTAACTTGATCCTCAGGCGTACTTCTTGGCTTGTTGAGCTTTCCAATGGGAAAACGATTACTGTTGGGGGGAATGCAGGTATCATAGCAGAAACTCAGAAAGGCCCAAACATAGAAGCTTGTCTTAATGCAAGATCTATTGCTCATGAAATTGCGCATAGGACCGGCTTACCTCATCTTTGGGATTATGAACGATTAGTTTCTAATGATGAAAATAATATAAACAACCTTATGAACACGTATCTAAATATAATAAAGCCATTGCGTAGTACGTCGGGCTGGGATCTTACGCCAGAGCAGTCGGATTTTATGTACAATGTAGTTCTATATCAACAATCACCTGAGGAATGATGGTATGAGAAAACGTTGGTGTCTCACGATTATTCTGCTGGCTATATTTATCAGCTCGTGTCATCACGGAAACTTGAAAAGTGGACGTTATATATCTGCTTATGTTGATTCAGAAATTACGGATGTAGAGATTCTGGCTGTCTTTGAAAAAGATCTTGATAGAGTTGTAACTGAAGGGATTTATTCGGTCTTTATTGATCCGCAAATGAGAGGCAAGATTTTATTTGGTAATGGTAAATGTGTACATGTTGATGAAGATTCTTACTTAGATGTTGGCTTGTTTGGCGGAGTTTGGCTTCGAGTAGATTTTTACGAAAAGCATTTTTCGTTTACATGTGGTGGTTATAGTTATGAAATTGAGTTTGAGCGGGGGTATCGATATGTATTTATTAGTTATGATGCCGCTGCGGCGAGTGTATATGTAGAGAATTCTAAGTATCCTTTGGTGATGTATTTGGAGTGACTTTCTCAAGACTGGATTATGATAAGTGCGGTGATTTTCATTGTAATGAAAAATAAGGGATGGATTTTTATTGTACGTTTATGGTGTTGGTGTTGTGAAATTATTAATGGATTTATAAAATTTTAAGTGTTTTATTCAGCAAGCTAACAGGGTTAGATGTTTATAATCGGTATGAGGGAAAAGCAAGGCAGATACCTGTTGTTTTTCTGAGCTTGCAGAACTCAGTTCTTGAAGGTTATACCGATTTAACTCTTCGGGAAATGCCTTCATCCGGTAGATTTTAAGCGCTTTTCGGTTGCTTTTCTGGCGGCCACGGCGTGTTTTTTTAGCATCGGCTGTTGCAGCCTTGGGTGCTGCATCCGGACCTTTGCTGTGGGTATTCTCTGAAGGGGACCGCTCCATGCTGATCGCCTGTTTCATCACTTGATGAATATCCTGGGGCAGAGTCATCAGGATTGGCAGCGGAATAATTCTGCGGATTGCAGCGGTTGATGAATTAAGGGGGCTTATCTGTGCGTTATCGTTGGTAGATGATTTATTGACTAACTACTCACCGCCCTAGAGACTACTTGTCAGCATCGGAACAACAATACGGATTGAGTGGTAAATCATTGTGTATACAGAACGGGCAACACAGGCGGACTATCCGCAGCTGATAGAACTATGGGAAGCATCGGTGCGGGCAACGCATGATTTTTTAGCCGAGCAGGATCTGGTTGAGTTAAAACCACTGATTCTGGAGCAGTATTTTGCTGCGGTTGAATTGACGGTGGCAAAAGATACTGATGCTCAGATTCTGGGATTTATCGGCGTCAGTGAGGGCAATATTGAAATGCTGTTTATTGCACCAGAGTCCAGGGGGCTGGGCGTGGGGAAGCTGCTTACCTGTTATGCCATCAATTGTCAGCAGGCTACCAGAGTGGATGTGAACGAACAGAATGAGCAGGCGCTGGGGTTTTATCAGCATCTGGGTTTTTCGGTTATCGGACGCTCGCCGCAGGACGGACAGGGCAAGCCTTATCCTCTGTTGCATATGGAGCTGACAGCCGTTTAACGGACGGAAACATAAGATAAGGACATTGCTATGAGTGAACCGGTCATGTGGGTTCGTAATCTTTATACCGGCGCCGGTGGTGGTGCGTATTCCGGCCCCGGCGGAGGCATGTATCGCGGTCCCGGAGGAGGTGCATCTGTCGGTCCAGGCGGCGGCCTGTACCGCGGACCGGGTGGCGGAGCTTATAAAGGCCCTGGTGGTGGATTGTATATCGGGCCTGGTGGTGGTGCTTATGCTGGCCCCGGGGGCGGTTTATATACGGGGCCTGGCGGTGGTTTATACACTGGCCCGGGCGGTGGCCTCTATACCGGTCCGGGCGGGGGAATGTACACAGGTGCGGACCCGAATCCATTTATGGCTCATTTTCCTCCATGGCCTGTTTTTGCCCGTGAGCTCAGGGCGATGGGCAAACACCGGGAGGCGGAATTAATTGAAAAAGCGTTGCGGCGTACGGGGGGACGGTAAGCAGATGATAACGTGGCCTGTACGATATGCAGCTCAATCGTTTTACTATTTCCGCTCTGGTTTTGAAGAGAAGCCAAATAACTTTCGACGTTTATCAGGATTTTTTTGTTGGCAGGGGGCGGGTTTGATTGATATCTGATTCCCCCAAGCCTTATCAGGCTGTCAGTATTTTTCTGAGAGCCTGGCAGTATGAGATCCGGTAATTCATAAAGCCCATTAATACATCATTTAGTATCTTTTTAGTACGCTAAGCTCATCAAGCACCGTAACACTTCCACACTTACGTCCCAGATATTCTAGTTCACTGTTTGTATAACTACGCGGAAAGGTATTAATGAAAACAAACTTACCATCAATGAGTGTAACAACATCAGCCCCCTTTGCGGATGATGATACATCCCCTCTAAAACTTATCGTTCCTTTGACACTTTCACAGGAATAAAAGAGAAGATTTAGGCTACCATAGAAGGCCAAAGCCACGTATAGAGATAGAAAGGCAAAAAAACCATACCCAACAAACATCTTCGTAAGGGAGTAAGACTTCAAATAAGGCGTAACTGCAACACAGGAAAATATACAAAAAAAGACCGCAGAAGCTAACAAGCCCCAAACATTAGCGGTTATATAATCTTCACAAAACCAGCAAATAATTATTAAAACACAGAGAGCGTTCATGTATACCACTGAAACACTTTTCATTTAAAAACCACCAATACTTATGTCGCTCATGCCAGTATCATCTAATGAAGTCATATTAAAATTCAGCTCCTCTGAAGGTCTGTAATCAGCCTGATCTTTAAGCGCCTCCTGTATGCTCTTTATAAGCTTTGATGTGAAGCACTATGTGTTTGAATAGTATAGTGGTCAAATAAATCTGGCCAGCCTTCTTTATGGGCATTACTGTCCTTTTGGTGTTTGCAACTTGCGTTGTTTCCGCAATCGTAGAACTCAGTTCTCAAGGGTGGATTTTCCGGCACCTGAGCTGAATACCGATATGGTCTACTAGCAGTTGAGTCAATGCGAGTTTAAATTCGCGGCTGAGCTGTCTTCGGTTTCGCGCTAGCTGTACGTTTTTGGGAGAATGTCACCCATCGTCAGGTTGCCAAATAAATTAGGCCATTACCCAGAAAGAGAAACCGTCAGATATAGTCAATCATAATCCGGCTCCACATATCCTCCGCTAACAATGCAATCTTCTCGTTGTCCGTAGGAAAGGCTGGTCCCTCTCTGAAGGCGCCGCCAAATTTTCTCTCCAGCTCTGTTTTGTTGTGCAGGATGGCGCTCTTCAGCAAGAGATGTATCTGTGCTTTAAGCTGGTCTTTTGCCGGAATTTCATACCAGCTGATATTCTCCGTTTCGTAAAAACGGACAATGCTGTACGCACGATAGGCTTTGCCTTTGGTTTTAAAATCGCAAGTCAGGCGGAATTGTATTTCAACATTTTTGCCATCGTCATCGGGCAGATCACAGATCACAAAGGCCATCTCGCCTTTGATGGCGGGTGACGAGCGCGCAGGCAATGATTCGGTGGTGATGCTGCAATCAGACGGTTGTACATAGGCTTTATTGCCCAGAGAAAGAGCAATATTGTTGGTCTCACGACAGTCGTAATCGTTGACACATACTTTATTGCCAGCGCGCTGGACAAAGCGGTCACAGGCACTCGGGGCGTCATCAGGGAAGGTGCTGCTGTCGCAGGCTCTGTTCAGTACCTGCCACTGCTGACCAAGGTAAATCGCCTGATGCTGATGCAGATTGCTGTTACGCAGGGAAAAACTCTTGCTGGCGAGTGCTTCTGCCTCGGTGGGAAAAGCATCGGATATAAAATGTTCCTGGTTAAAACAGTAACTGGCAATAAAAGCCTGCTCATGCTCATCGAAGGTAATCACTGCATGCCCGATATCAATGGCGTCAAAGACAAAGAAATGCTGCCGCCAGCCAGCGCTGTTGCTGAATGTTGATGGGGTATTGTTGCGGCTCAGCAGCGTGTTGCTCCAGCGTTGCAGGGTATCTTCCAGTGATGTCCTGATATCGGGTGTAACGTCCATATTCCGGCTCGGTGATGACTTGGCCCGCCAGTATAACGTCCGCCAATGGGGTTATGAATAGGGAGCATAATAAGGGGGGGGGAGAACGCGGCAGGAAGGACAGTTTTCTTATGACTGGCAGGGCTGAGCAGAGGGTTCCTCAGGAGTACTTCAAAAAGCAAACAAGACTCCGCGCCTAAAAACTGGATAATAGCGCTCATTCTGATCCGGGCAGGCTGAACGCCCGGTTGCAACCCGCTTATTCTGGTATTCCCGCATGCAAATTAAGGTCAATTTTCTCGACAACCTCCGTCTGGAAGCCAAATTCGACGACTTTACCGTGGTGGCTGATCAGCCGATCCGCTACAAGGGAGACGGTTCCGCACCGGGACCGTTTGATTACTTTCTGGCCTCTTCAGCCTTGTGTGCGGCCTATTTCGTTAAGCTGTACTGCCAGACCCGTGATATCCCGACTGAGAATATCCGCCTGTCGCAGAACAATATCGTCGATCCGGAAAACCGTTATAACCAGATCTTCAAGATTCAGGTCGAGCTGCCGGAAGATATCTCCGAGAAAGACCGTCAGGGTATTCTGCGCTCTATTGACCGCTGTACGGTTAAAAAGGTTGTACAAACCGGCCCGGAGTTTGTCATTGAGGTGGTCGACAACCTCGACGAAGACGCACAGGCGCTGTTGATGACACTGCCGGCCGATAATGCGGCGACCTATATTCCGGGCAAGGATTTACCACTGGAACAGACCATTGCCAATATGTCGGGTAAGCTCGCCGATCTGGGCATGAAAATCGAGATCGCGTCCTGGCGTAATATCGTACCGAACGTCTGGTCGCTGCATATCCGTGATGCCGATTCGCAGATGTGTTTTACCAATGGTAAAGGCTCCAGCAAAGAAAGTGCGTTGGCCTCGGCGCTGGGCGAATTCCTTGAACGCCTGAACTGCAATTTCTTTTATAACGATCAGTTTTTTGGCGAAGAGATTGCTAACGCCGATTTTGTTCATTACCCGCAGGAGCGCTGGTTTAAACCCGGCCCGAACGATGAACTGCCGCAGGAAATTCTCGATGAATATTGTCTGGATATTTATAACCCGGATGGCGAACTGTGTGGCTCACACCTGTACGATACGAACTCGGGCAATGTTGAACGCGGTATCTGCTCGCTGCCCTATGTGCGTCAGTCTGACGGCGAAACGGTCTATTTCCCCTCTAATCTGATTGAAAACCTGTTTCTCAGTAACGGCATGAGTGCCGGTAACACCCTGGCTGAAGCACAGGTACAGTGTCTGTCCGAAATTTTTGAACGGGCGGTAAAACGCGAAATTCTGGAAAATGAAATCGCGCTACCCGACGTACCAGAAGACGTGCTGGCGAAATATCCGGGTATTGTTGCCGGTATTCAGGGATTGGAAGAGCAGGGCTTTCCGGTTCTGGTGAAAGATGCCTCCCTTGGCGGCCGTTTCCCGGTCATGTGCGTCACCCTGATGAACCCGCGTACCGGCGGTGTGTTTGCTTCTTTTGGCGCCCATCCGAGTTTTGAAGTAGCGCTGGAGCGCAGCCTGACTGAATTATTACAGGGCCGCAGCTTTGAAGGCTTAAATGATCTGCCGCAGCCAACCTTTGAAAGCCAGGCCGTGCAGGAGCCGAATAATTTCGTTGAACACTTTATTGATTCAACCGGGTTGGTGTCCTGGCGCTTTTTCAGTGCCAAAGCCGATGTCGATTTTGTTGAGTGGGATTTTTCTGCCAATAACGAAAAATCCAACGAAGAAGAGGCGGCCAACCTGTTCGCCATTCTGGAAAAACTCGGGTTGGAAAGCTATATGGCGGTGTATGACGATTTAGGCGTTAATGCCTGCCGGATTCTGGTGCCAGGGTATTCTGAAGTGTATCCGGTGGAAGACCTGATCTGGGATAACACCAATAAAGCGCTGTATTTCCGTGAAGATATTCTTAACCTGCACAGCCTTAACGATGAGCAACTGGAAGATCTGGTTGAGCGTCTGGAAGAAAGCGGTCTGGATAACTACACCGATATTATCACCCTGATCGGCGTTGAATTTGATGACAACACCGTCTGGGGGCAGCTGACGATTCTGGAACTGAAACTGCTGATTTATCTGGCACTGGATCGTCTGGAAGAAGCGAAAGAGCTGACCGAAACCTTCCTGCAGTTTAACGACAATACGGTTGAGCGCGGGCTGTTTTATCAGGCGCTGAACGTGATGCTGGAGGTGGTGCTTGATGACGAACTGGAGCCTGAAGACTATATCGGCAATTTCCGCCGTATGTACGGTAACGAGCGTATGGATGCTGTTGTCGGTTCCATTGAGGGCAGTGTACGTTTTTATGGTTTAACACCAACTAATATGCAGCTGGAAGGGCTGGATAAACACCTGCGTTTGATTGCCAGCTATAAAAAGCTGCATGCCGCGCGGGCTGCAGCGGCGGGGCTTAATTAAGCACGAGTCATTACGCTTATATTTATTAATGCCAGACGAAAGCCCTGCAGTGCAGGGCTTTTTATATTCTCAGGCTACCGCCTGTGTATTCAGCTCAGCCTGCAGTTCTTTATTACTGCGTGCCATCGCTGCCACTTCTCCGACAATAATCAGCCCCGGACCATCGCTCTCGCTTTTCAGATAACGTTCGGCCAGATACGCAAGATCCATCAGTACGCCTTTAAAAACCTGTTGGTTGGCTAACGTGCCGTTGGTGATTAAAGCCACCGGGGTGGATTCGTGCAGGCCTTCCTGCAGCAGTTGGGCGGTAATCGGCCCGGCCTGGCGCAGGCCCATATAAAATACCCGGGTTGGATTCTGGCACGGAGAAAATTCGTTAAATTTGCTATGGCCGGAATGCAGCACCAGCGCATTGCCATAATCGCGGTGGGTGAGGGGAATACCGGCTGCCGCGGCACAGCCTCCGGCGGCGGTAATGCCGGGGACAATATCCACTTCCACGCCGCGCTGTTGCAGGTATTCCATTTCTTCGCCGCCGCGACCAAAAATAAAAGGATCGCCGCCTTTTAAACGCACCACGCGCTGGTATTTTCCGGCAGCCGATAGTAAGGCTTTATTAATATCCTGCTGCGTCATTTTATGCGCGCCGCAACGTTTGCCGGTATGAATACGCGCACACTGGCGCGGCAGCAGGGCGAGAATATCGTCAGAAATCAGGCTGTCGTACAGCACCACGTCGGCCTCGGCGATGACGCGCATGGCTTTTAAGGTCAGCAATTCCGGATCGCCCGGACCGGCGCCGACCAGCCAGACTTTTCCTGAACCTTTCTGCTCTTTGCTGCCTGGTGGATTGGTCAGTTTGGATGCATGCAAAGAGGACGCACGTTTTACCGGATTTTTTGCCTGTATTGTCATCATTATAATTCCACTGCAGTGCAGGCCGCGTCGCTGAACAGGGCTGCAGGTTGTGTATCGCTACCGGCGCTGTGGCTGGCCAGCAGGGTTTTTAACTCGGGAATGCAGGAGCCGCAATTGGTGCCGCAACGCAGAGCCTTGCCCAGTGCGTCGCTACTATCGCAACCGTTATTAATGGCCTGAATAATCTGTTTTTCACCGATCTGGAAGCAGGAGCACACAATAGCGCCATGATCCGGGGCATCAGCCGGTTGGCCGGCAAGCAGAGCACGGCGCTGCTGGCTGCTCAGTTCGCTCTGGGCAAAGCATTCGGTCAGCCACTGACGGTTACTGAACTGCAGATCTTTATGAACAAAAATGACGGCTTCAAGCTGGTTATTAACAATCAGAACATGGCGGTAATGTTGCTGAGCGGGGTCACTCAGCGTTAACCACTGGCCTTTTAACGGTTGGTCCGGCAGCCGCTGACGCAGAGCATCGACAAACTGGCCGGCATCGCCCTGACCAGCTACTTCGTAGACCATGCCAGGATTATGGATGTCGTCGCCAAACACACCGCAGGCCCAGTACGCGCAATCCGGTGTACCGATATCACGGCGGCTTAACACAAAGCCCTGCCACCCGGGGCGGAAAGGCTCGGCATTAACCGCACTGTATTTCAGTTCCGGCTGACCGGAGATGGCGTCCACGCTGTTGTCGGTCAGGGTACCCATGCGTGCGGCACTGGCGTAACGGCTGGTCCAGTGCATGGGTACAAATATTTCGCCGGTGCGTTGGTTATCACTGATATGGGCACGCAGCAGTAGGCTGCCACGGGGGTTGAATATCCGTACCAGCGAGCCGTCTTCAATCCCGCGCAGGGCGGCATCCTGCGGGTGAATATCGGCGTATGGTTCGCTGATATGCTGTGCCAGCCTCGGTGCTTTACCGGTGCGGGTCATGGTGTGCCAGTGATCGCGTACACGGCCGGTGTTCATAATCAGATCGCCGCCAGTGCGGGGGACTGGCAGTTCGGGGGCAACGGCAATAAAGCGTGCTTTACCGTTATCGGTATAGAAGCGACGGTCATCAAAAAAGCGCTGACGCCCCTGCGGATATTGCGCATTCACCGGCCACTGTACCGGTGCCATGGCGTCGTACTGCGCGCGGCTCATACCGCTTAATCCGCTTAAATCAAAATCACGGCTGCCGTTATTTTCAAATGCCGAGAGTCTCGCATGTTCGTCAAAAATATCGGCCGGATGGCTGTAGTTAAATGCATCTGCATGACCCAGGGCATGGGCCACCTGGGTGACAATCCACCAGTCGGGCATGGCTTCACCCGGTGGCGGCAGAAAACCGCGCTGACGTGAAATCCGGCGTTCGGAGTTGGTGACGGTGCCGTTTTTTTCGCCCCAGCTGGCTGCTGGCAGCAATACATGGGCAGTGGCAGCAGTATCGGTATCGGCCATGCAATCGGAAACCACCACCAGTTCGCAGTGTTTGAGCGCTTCTTTTACATCGTCGGCGTCGGGCATGCTGACCAGCGGGTTGGTGGACATAATCCACAGAAATTTGATCTCGCCGCGTTTAACTGCCTGAAACAGGTCAACGGCTTTCAGGCCCGGACGTTCGGCCAGATTGGGTGCCTGCCAGAAGCGCCGTACCCGGTCGCGCTCGGCAGCGGAAAAATCCATATGCGCAGCAAGCTGGTTCGCCAGTCCGCCCACTTCACGGCCGCCCATAGCATTGGGCTGACCGGTAATGGAAAAGGGCGTGGCGCCGGGTTTACCAATACGGCCGGTGGCTAAATGCACATTGATGATGGCATTGCCTTTATCGGTGCCGGTCGCGCTCTGGTTAATACCCTGAGAATAAAAAGTAACCGTGCGTGGGGTATCGGCAAACCAATGAAAGAACTGCGCCAGATCTGAGGCTTCTATATCCAGCTGGCCGGCAACGTCTTTCAGGCTGCGGCACTGTTGCCGTGCGGTCTCCAGCGCGCTGCCAAAGCCTTCGGTATTCAGGGCGATGAAATTGTGGTCGAGGTTATTGGTTTCACCGAGATACGCCAGCAGGGCGGTAAACAGAAAAGCATCGCTGCCAGGACGGATAGCCAGATGCAGATCGGCGAGATCACAGGTAGCGGTGCGGCGCGGATCAATCACCACTACTTTCATATCCGGGTTGGCTTTTTTCGCGGCCACCATGCGCTGATACAACACGGGGTGGGCCCATGCCGCATTGGAGCCGGTCAGCACCAGCAGGTCGGCCTGCTCTAAATCTTCGTAGCAGCCGGGTACTGTGTCGGAGCCAAACGCACGCTTATAGGACGCAACGGCCGAGGCCATGCACAGACGGGAGTTGGTATCCATATTGGCGCTGCCGATAAAGCCCTTCATCAGCTTATTGGCAACGTAATAATCTTCGGTCAGCAGCTGGCCGGAGCCATAAAAGGCCACGGCATCCGGCCCATGGGTATGAATCACTTGCTGAATTTTATCGGCAATAAGGTTGATGGCCTGGCTCCAGCTGCTGCGCTGGCCGTTCATGAGCGGATACATCAGGCGGCCGTTATGGCTGATGGTTTCATGCAGCGCTGAACCTTTTACGCACAAGCGGCCGAAGTTAGATGGATGACGGCTGTCTCCGGCGACCGGTAACAGCTGTCCATTCTGCTGGCTGATATCAACGCCACAGCCAACACCGCAGTAAGGGCAGGTGGTCTGCGTTTGCTGTGTAGCGGTTAACGGCGTTGCTGTCTGCTCAATGGCGCTCATCGGCAATCCACTCTGAAAAATCCAAAAAAAAAAGCGCCCACAGGTTTTTACCTGTGAGCGCCAATGCTCATTCTGCACAACATACGTTTCGTCGCGACAGGCCTTGTAAGCGCTGTGTATGACGGTTGGCATCTGCGTTGATGCCGGAAACGGCCTGATAGTGGCAGCTTCGTTATTCAAGACAATTCAAGATAAGTGCCAATCCTGCGGGCAAACCTGAAAAATAACAGCAAAGGCGCAGAATGGATCATCCGTGCGGGGCGGCACAGTATTTCGTCGGCCGGTATTGATTCGGCAAAGAATAAAAATGCGTTTTAGCGGAGCGCGGATTGCTCTTTATGACTCAAATTGGTGCGAAGGTGCCTGTGATTTAGCAGGCACTGCCTGAGTTTGCGCTATAAGCAGGCAGAATCGTTGCTACACTCTGAAGATCGGCTCCAGGTGTGCCGGATCAATTTGTACAGAAAGGCCCGGTATGCGATGACTGACGAAATAAATAACCCCGGAATAAAGCGACTGCTCGCCGAAATCCCTTTGCTGAATCGCCGTATTCAGCACTATCAGCCGGGTATGCCGATCACCATTCTGGCGTTCGGTACTGGTACTGTACCGCCATCTCTGGCAGAAAAAATCCGTGCGGCGGGTTACCGGCTGAAAGAAGTGGAATCCATATCGCACCTGCTGCATCACGAAGGTAATAACACCTGCGCCCTGATTGTTAATCTTGATTCTCTTAACGATAAGCAGCAGCAGCGTGTACTGCAGCTGGCGCAGAAGAATCTGCATCTGCCGGTGCTGGCCATCAGCACCGCCAGCGGACTGGAAGAACGCATTATTGCCATCCGCATGGGGGCTCAGGCTTTTATTACCACGCCGGTTAACGATGATCAGGTTCTGGCGGAGATTAATGCCCTGACCGAACGCTATGAACGCGACCCTTATCAGGTTCTGATTGTTGATGATCAGCCTTCTGTCGCCGAGTTTCTTTCCTCCACTCTGCAGGATGCGGGCTTTCATACCTATGTGATTACCCAGCCAATGAGTGAGCTGATGCCTTATCTGCAGAATCATATTCCTGATCTGATTCTGCTCGATTTGTATATGCCCGGTATCAGTGGTCAGGAGCTGGCGGGGGTAATCCGCCAGCAGGATAATCTGATCAGCGTGCCTATTGTTTTTCTGTCCAACGAAATCAGCCCCAAAGTTCAGGTGCAGGCCATGTGTACCGGCGCCGATGTCTTTTTAAGCAAACCGGTGCAGCCGGTTGATCTGTTGTTTGCGGTAGAGTCGCGAATCCGCCGCGGCCGTATGGTACGTAATCTGGTGACCCGTGATTCACTGACCGCGCTGCTGAACCGGCGTGAATCCATGCGCCGCCTGCAGGAAGAGGTGCTGCGCTGTCAGCGTTATGGCAATAAACTGTGCGTTGCTCTGCTCGATCTGGACCGTTTTAAGCGTATTAACGATACCTATGGTCATGCCGTCGGTGACCGTGTCATCAAACATTTTTCTTTGCAGTTAAAAAACAGCCTGCGTGACGGCGATATTATTGGCCGTATTGGTGGGGAAGAATTTATGGTGGTGCTGCCGGAAACGACGCTGGCGGTTGCCCGGCGGACTTTTGAACGCCTGGCCGAAGAATTGCGCGAGAACCCGTTCAGTGATTTTTCCTATACTTTTTCCGGCGGGCTGGTACGTTGCTTACCCGGCGTTATGGAAGATGCCCTGCTGGAGCAGGCAGACGTGGCATTATATGAAGCCAAAGCCGCTGGTCGTGATCAGGTTGTGTGTGTTGAGCAGCCGGCGGCATCCGGGCACGGATAAAAAAGCCACACGCGGAATGTCCAGGGTCTGTTTAATTGGTATTAACAGGCCCTGGCACCCGGTGTGGCGAGTGCGCGAATCCGCTTCACAGAGTGAGCGTTTAACGGCCTGAGCATCGCAGGAATTCAATCTCAGCGCAGCCCCTTTCATTGCGTCTGTCTGCCAATCAAAACATTGTGCTTTCCTTATTCTGCCGTGTGCACTCATTTATTACCGATAGCCCTTCATAGGTGCCATTGCCTCTGCTTCGAATGGCTTGCTGCGATTCGTGTTGTCATCAGGCTTCAGGTGATCCCGGATACGTTTTTTTATTGCCCTTAATCAGGGCGACCGGCTGTTTGTCTGGTGTTTTCTGGTGCATTTCCCGGATTTAAAAATCAGCCTGGCGCCATAAACAGGCTGTTGATTGCTGAAAACAGGGCAAATTTATTCTTTGGCATTCATGTTGCTAAACCCCTTGTGATGTTTTTGCACTGCAACGGCGTGGTGTGAAAATAGAGCAACGATGCAAATACAGGAGAAATCAGATTATGACCCGATAGCGAGGCCATCCCATGAGCAAAAAGCGTATTATCGTCGTTGGCAACGGCATGGTTGGACACAACTTTATCAACACTCTTGCCACCTCCGAACATTCCTCCGAATTTGAACTCGTTACCTTCTCAGAAGAACCGCGTCTGGCTTATGACCGGGTACAGCTGAGCAAATACTTTTCCGGCTATACCGCCGCTGATCTGGCATTGACCACAGCAGATGATTATGAACTTCAGGGCGTGGTATTTACCCTGAACGATAAAGTCGTGGCCATTAACAGCCATGAAAAAACCATCACCACCGCCAGTGGCCGTAAAGAAGGTTACGACAAGCTGGTACTGGCAACCGGTTCTTACCCCTTTGTTCCGCCGATTCCGGGCAAAGACCAGGATCACTGTCTGGTTTACCGTACTATTGAAGATCTTGAAGCGATTTCTGCCTCGGCCGCCGTGAGTAAAACCGGTGTTGTTGTGGGAGGCGGACTGTTGGGTCTGGAAGCCGCAAATGCGTTAAAACAGGCCGGTCTGGAAACCCATGTCGTGGAATTTGCGCCGCGTTTAATGGCCGTACAGCTGGATGAAGGCGGCGGTAAATTACTGCGCCGTAAAATCGAAGATCTGGGCGTTACTGTTCATACCGAAAAAAATACCAAAGAAATTGTTGCCGGGCAGGAATGCCGCTATCGCATGAATTTTGCCGATGGCAGCTTTCTGGAAACCGATATGATTCTGTTCTCTGCTGGTATCCGTCCGCAGGATGAACTGGCGCGTCAGTTCGGACTGGATCTGGGTGAACGTGGCGGTATTGTTATTAACGATTACTGTCAGACCTCAGACGAGGATATTTATGCCATTGGTGAATGCGCACTGTGGGATAACAAAATTTTCGGTCTGGTTGCTCCCGGCTATCAGATGGCCAAAGTCAGTGCCGCACATATTGTCAGTTCGTTAATTACCCACGAAGAACCGGCACTGGCCTTTAAAGGTGCCGATATGAGCACCAAACTTAAATTGCTGGGCGTTGATGTTGCCTCCATCGGTGATGCACACGGACATACTGCCGGCAGTCAGAGTTATGTATTTAATGACGATATTGCCGAAGTCTATAAACGCCTGATTGTTTCTGCCGACGGTAAAAAATTGCTGGGTGCGGTGCTGGTGGGTGAGGCTGAGGCTTACGGTACGCTGTTGCAGTTAATGCTGAACGATATGGATATTCCCGGTAACCCGGCGGCACTGATTCTGCCTGCGGTGGATGGTGAAGCTTCCGTCGGACTGGGCGTTGCTGCCTTACCGGAAACGGCTCAGATCTGTTCCTGTTTTGATGTTACCAAAGGTGATCTGGCGGCAGCGGTGCAGGGCGGTTGTTGCACCATGGGAGATATTAAAGACGCGACCAAAGCCTCGACCGGCTGTGGTGGTTGTTCTGCGCTGGTGAAGCAGGTGATGGATGCTGAGCTGGTGGCTCTGGGTGTTGAGGTTAATAACAATTTGTGCGAACACTTTGCTTATACCCGTGCTGAGCTGGCGGATATTATCCGTGTTAAAGGCTACACCACCTTTGCTCAGGTATTGCAGGGGCACGGTAAAGGCCATGGCTGTGAAATCTGTAAGCCAACGGTCGGTTCTGTACTGGCCTCCTTCCATAACGAATACATTCTGAAAGACGAGCATATCGGTCTGCAGGATACCAACGATATTTTCCTCGGTAATATGCAGAAAGACGGTACTTACTCCATCGTGCCACGTATTGCCGGTGGTGAAATTACCCCGGATAAACTGATCGTGCTGGGGGAAATTGCCAAAGAATACGACCTGTATACCAAAATTACCGGTGGTCAGCGTATCGATTTATTCGGCGCACAATTACACGAACTGCCGCAGATCTGGGAGCGTCTGGTTGCTGCCGGATTTGAAACCGGCCATGCCTACGGTAAATCGCTGCGCACGGTGAAATCCTGTGTTGGCAGCACCTGGTGTCGCTACGGTGTACTCGACAGTGTATCGATGGCGATTGCACTGGAGAACCGCTACAAAGGCCTGCGTGCACCACACAAAATTAAGTTTGCCGTATCCGGCTGTACCCGCGAATGTGCGGAGGCACAGAGCAAAGATATCGGTGTTATTGCCACCGAAAAAGGCTGGAACTTATATGTCTGTGGTAATGGCGGTATGCGTCCGCGTCATGCTGATTTATTTGCCACCGAACTGGACGATGAAACCCTGATTAAAACCATCGACCGCGTACTGATGTTTTATGTACGTACCGCCGACCGTTTGCAGCGCACGTCGGTATGGATGGAAAACCTTGAGGGCGGACTGGATTACCTGCGTGAGGTCGTGGTCGACGACAAACTGGGTATCTGCAGCGAACTGGAAGATGCTATGACCCGCGTTGTGAGTACTTACCAGTGTGAATGGAAAACAACACTGGAAAATCCGGAAAAACTCAAACGCTTCCAGCATTTTATTAATGCCGATGAAGATGACAGTAACCTGCTGTATGTGCGTGAACGCGGTCAGCGCCGTCCGGCAACCGCAATCGAGCGGATTGAACTGGTTAATCTCAGTACAGTACAGGGCTAAGGAGCACATTATGACGTTATCTAATTCCGTAATGAATGAGCAGAATCAGGCTATGAATCAATGGACCACTATCTGTCCGTTAGAAGATATCGCGCCGGATACCGGTGTGTGCGCTCTGTATCAGGGCGAGCAGGTGGCACTGTTCCGGATCGGTGACAGCGATCAGGTGTTTGCCATCAGTAATTACGATCCGCTGGGTGAGGCGAATGTGTTGTCTCGCGGTATTGTCGGTTCTGTTGGTGAGCGGCTGGTGGTGGCATCACCCTTATATAAACAGCATTACGATCTGGCGACCGGCGAGTGTCTGGAGGACAGAGATCTGTTGCTGAAAACCTACCGGGTAAGAGTGGAGCAGCAGCAGGTTCTGCTGGGCTGAGGCTGCATATCTTCAATTATTGAAACGCTGCCCGGAAACCGGGCAGTGATATTAATTACCGGATGAATTATCTGATGACGGTCGAAAAATTTAATCTGTTTAATTTCAGCGGTAAGATGAAAGTACTTCATCTTAGCTGGATCGCATTTTTTATTACCTTTGTTGTGTGGTTTAACCATGCACCCATGCTGCAGGCGATTGCCGCCAGTCTGGGGCTGAACGCTGCGGAAGTTAAAACACTGCTGATTCTTAACGTCGCGCTGACCATTCCGGCACGGGTTATTATTGGCATGCTGACGGATCGTTTTGGTCCGCGTATTGTGTATTCTCTGCTGCTGGCGCTGTGCTCTGTTCCCTGTTTTATGTTTGCCCTGGCTGATGATTTTACCCAGGCCGCGATTGCCCGTTTTTTGCTGGGCTTTATCGGTGCTGGTTTTGTGATTGGTATCCGTATGGTCAGTGAATGGTTTCCGGCTAACGAGCTGGGAACGGCCGAAGGGATTTACGGTGGTTGGGGTAACTTCGGCTCTGCGGCGGCGGCATTTACCTTGCCGGTTATTGCGCTGTTATTTGGCGGGGACGATGGCTGGCGTTATGCCATTGCTCTGACCGGGGTTCTTAGCCTGCTGTTCAGCGTTATTTATTATCGTAATGTTTCGGATACACCGAAAGGTTCTACCTACTTTAAGCCAAAGCATGTTGGTGCGCTGGAAGTCACCAGTAAAGGCGATTTTTTCTTTCTGCTGGTGATGAAGGTGCCTATGTATGCGGCGCTGGCATTATTGGCATGGAAGCTGTCTCCGGCTGGTGTCAGCATGCTGACCGATACCATGGCAGTGGGGATTTATATAGGCCTGGTGCTGTTGTATCTGTACGATGTCAGCCATGTCTGGAATGTTAATAAAACGGTTTTCAAAGAACCGGTTGCTGAAATTCATCGTTATAAATTCCGTCAGGTGGCGGTGCTGAATATTCTGTATTTTGCCACCTTCGGTTCTGAACTTGCGGTTATTTCCATGCTACCGCTGTTTTTTGCCGAAACCTTTGAACTGACACCGGTTATGGCCGGCATGGTGGCTTCGGCTTATGCTTTTATGAACCTGATGTCACGTCCGGGGGGCGGTTGGTTGTCGGATAAATTCGGCCGTAAGCCAACCCTGCTGATTCTGACCTTGGGTCTGGCTATTGGTTATTGTGCGATGGCAATGGTCGACAGCAGCTGGCCTTTGTGGCTTGCCGTTGTTGCGGCAATGGCCTGTTCGTTCTTTGTTCAGTCCGGAGAAGGTGCTGTATTTGCTGTCGTGCCATTAATCAAACGCCGTCTGACCGGGCAGATTGCCGGTATGACCGGAGCCTACGGCAATGTCGGTGCCGTGACCTATTTAACGGTGTTGTCATTCGTGGATTATTCAACTTTCTTTATGGTGATCGCGGCGACGGCTGTCGTGGGCTTTATTGCTCTGTTGGCCATGGAGGAACCAGCAGGCCATATTGCTGAGGTGCGTGATGATGGTACGGTTGAAATGATTGATGTGAACTCTGCTGCAACGGCGCGCTGAGTTATAAGTATAACGATCGGGCGAACCAGACATACGGTGACAGCAGGTGCTTACCTTCCTTCATCAGTTGTGCCGTGTTTGGATATTTCGCCTATTGCGCTGTTGCGCACTGTGTAAAACGGGACAGATATCAATGAATACCGGGCTACTCTCTCACGTCTGGTATTCATTATCTGTGCATCGTTTTACACAGGTTTTTTATTGCAGACCGTTGGGTCCTGGTGCCTGACTCAGAGACATCTATGCAGACTGACAGAGCATTAAATAAGGAATATGGTCTTGCCACTGAAGGTGACATTATCCGTCGGCCTTCTGCCAAGCGCCTGATTGTCACGCTGGGCGGCTACTCTTCTGCAGGCCCGAAAGACGAAAATCAGGATGCCTTTGCCGCTTGTCTCACCACCCAGGAGCATTATAAAGGGGTGGCCCTGTGTGTCGCCGACGGTGTCAGCTGCAGCGAGCATGCACAGCAGGCAAGCACCACCAGTGTGACGCATTTTCTGCAGGATTATTACAGCACGCCCGACAGCTGGGATGTAAAAACTGCAGCAGGAAGAGTTTTATCGTCACTTAATGCCTGGCTGTATCATCACGGTCAGCAGGCCAGTGCCCGCCATAACAGTCTGGTGACGACCTTCAGTGGGCTGATTTTAAAATCCAATACTGCGCATTTACTGCATGTCGGCGACAGCCGGATTTATCGTCTGCGGGCCGGTATTCTTGAGTTGCTGACCCGCGATCATAATCATCAGCAGGGTGGGCGTCAGTACCTTAGCCGGGCGCTGGGAATGGATACCCATCTGGAAGTTGATTATCAGACTCAATCATTGCGGCAGGGCGATGTTTTTGTACTCACCAGCGATGGAGTGCATGGTTTTTTAACCGCCCAGCAATTACAGCAGACACTGAACGGTGCATTGCAGGCCGCGACTACTAGTCACGGAATCAATCAGCATCAGCTGGAGCAATGCAGCAAACAGCTGGTGCAACAGGCTTTGGCTCAGGGCGGTGACGACAATGCAACCTGCTGTCTGCTGGTGGTTGAACAATTACCGCAGACTAACCTGGAGGAAGCACACCGTACTTTGTGTGAGCGGGCTATTCCGCCGGTAATGAAAACGGGCGATAAAATCGACCACTTTCAGATACAGGAAATTCTGTATGCCGGTACGCGCAGCCATGTCTACAGAGTGCGTAATCTGCGCGACCAAAAAGACTATGTAGTAAAAGCACCGTCGCTGAATTTTCAGGATGATCTGGTTTACCTTGAGGGCTTCGTGCGCGAGCAATGGGTTGGCAGCCGGGTCGATCATCCGAACATTATGAAGATTTACCCGCCACTGGATAGCAGCCGCTTTCTTTATCATATTTGTGAAAAGCTGGATGGCGACAGCCTGCGCCAGTGGTTACATGACCACCCGGCTCCGTCTGCTGCCGATGTCCGTAAGCTGGTCGGGCAATTAATTCATGCTCTGCGGGCATTTCAGCGATTGGGCATGGTACACCGTGATTTAAAGCCTGAAAATGTGCTGGTTGACCGCAATGGCGGTATTAAATTAATTGATTTTGGCACCGTTCAGGTACGCGGTCTGGCAGAAATTAACAGCGCTGTTAAAGAAGAGTGCCCGCAGGGATCGGTTAATTATATTGCACCTGAAACCGTTCTTGGCACTACAGGCCTGCACAATGCCAGCCATCAGAGTGACTTATTTTCGCTGGGTGTTATGGTCTATGAGCTGTTCAGCGGTGCGCAGCCTTTTACTATGGATCAGGTACACCGGCGCGGAGCGAAATCGTTTTCGCAATGGCGTTACACATCGCTGTTGCAGCATCGTCCGGACTTGCCGCTGTGGCTGGATCTCTGTATTCAGAAAGCCTGTGAACCCAATCCGGCGGAGCGTTATCAGGCTTATTCTGAATTCTGGACCGACCTGCATCAGCCGAATGCTTCGCTGCAGCGGCAATACCGGCAAAAGCCATTGCTGGAGCGTAACCCGTTGCGTTTCTGGCAAATACTCAGTGGGCTTTTACTGCTTGTGATTATTGTACAGGCGCTGATTTTTTCCGGCTGATTCAGGGCCTGTCAATAGGCCCTCCCTGATCGCAAATCAGCGCTTTGTACTTTTCATCGCACACATCACCATCAACACTATCAGCGCGCAAAAAAACAGTTGAGCGACAGTAATGCTGTCACGCAGCATCAGGCTGATAAATGCCAGAGTAAAAAACGGCTGCAGCAATTGCAGCTGACTGATTTTGGCGACACCCGCCGTCGCCAGGCTGCGATACCAGAAACGGAAGCCCCATAGTTGGCTGATGAGACCCAGATAGAGCAGGGCGAGCATGCTTTCCACAATATTCTGCTGGTTGCTGTGCGCAGCTTCCGTGGCCCACAAACTTCCCCATACCAGCGCAGACAATGGCAAATAGAAAACCACCATCCAGCAGATGGTCTGCCAGCCGCCGATCATGGCGGCGGCTTTGGCTCCGGCGCTGTAACCCAGACCGCCAAACAGCAGGGTAGCGATCAGGGTCAGCAGATGCTGAGGGGCGAACGCCGGCAATGCACCGATGGTGGTAATGACATAACCGGCGAGCAGGCTACAGCCGACAATGGAAAAAAACCAGAAGCGTGGCGGATGACGTTCGCCCTGCAGCAGGGTGGCCAGTAACGACGTTACCAGCGGCAGGCCGGCCAGAACCACGCCCATATCAGCGGCGGGTATACGGGTAAGGCTGAGACTCAGTAAATAAGGAAAGCCCAGTACCACACCAACACCGGCCAGCAGCAACCAGGGCAACGCCTGCAGCGGCGGACGTTTCCAGCCATTAATAACGATTACCACCCAGGCTGTCAGGCCCGCGATGACGGCGCGGCTGGCGGCAATAAACTCGGCTGAAAAACTGCCCAGTGCGATCTGTGTCATCGGAATGGTGAGGGCAAACAGCATCACCGCAAACAAGGCCTGATGAACGGCACTGAATACGGGGACCGCGAATTTTCCGGGTTTGCTGTTAGCGGGTAAGTTTGTCCTGCTGTCAGGAGGAGAAGGAATGGTCAGAGATGGATTTTGCATACATGGCCTTTGTGCTGAATCGATGGATAACTGATGAATCATCATGCCGTGCTGTGGGTTACGGCAGCAGACGCAGGGCGGGAGAGAAGCAGCGGTACAGTAGCGCTGCTATTGGCAACTGTACTGGAATGAATTGGCCAAACTGTATCGGTTGGCGGTACAGTTGTTTCTTTAGAATGCGCTTTGTCAGTGAGTAATTGGCCATGGAGCCTATTCCACGCCGCCGATTCTATGCAGCCGTCAGTGCTCAGGAGTTCATCGTGTTACAACGCCAGACAGAACAACCCCTTTATCAGCAACTGGCTGGCCGGGTGGCGGATGATATCCGTGCCGGAGTGTTTGCGGCCGGCAGCAAAGTACCCAGTGTGCGTAAACTGGCGGGGCAGTACGGCGTGAGTATTTCAACCGTAACCCAGGCTTATGCCTGGCTTGAGGATCAGGGCTGGATTTCGGCCCGGCCACAGTCGGGTTACTTTGTCCGCAGCCATGTGTCGTCTGCTGAGCAGCAGATACCGCCGTTATCGGCCGGTGATAAACCCAGCGCTGTTACCAAGGCAGAATTTATTAATGGCATGCTGGCGAAAATCAATCGTCCGGCCATGATCAATCTCGGTGCTGCGATTCCGCGTCCGGACTGGTTACCGCAGCGGGTGCTGCAGACCCATATTCAGAAAGTCAGTCGTTTTCATTCTGCCGAAGTATTTGATTATTTATTTTCACCCGGTCTGGAAGAGCTGCGTAATCAGGTTGCGGTACGAATGCGCGATGTGAATGTGCGTTGTCAGGCGGATGATATCGTTATTACCCATGGCTGTGCCGAAGCGCTGGCCCTGTGTTTACGGGCAGTTACGAATCCCGGTGATCTGATCGCGGTTGAATCGCCCTGTTATTACGGTTTTTTACAGACCGCCGATATGCTGGGGCTGAAAATTATTGAAATACCCACTGACCCGCAGCAGGGCATGAGTGTCGATGCACTGCAGCTGGCATTACAGCAGTGGCCGGTAAAAGTCATTCAGGTCAGCAGCCGTTATTCCAATCCGACCGGTTGCAGTATGCCGGTAGAGCAACAGAAAAAACTGATGGCGCTGGCCAGTCAGTATCAGGTGCCGGTGATCGAGGATGATGTTTATGGCGAAACAGGGTATCCGGTCGCGCGTGGACAGGCTCAGTCACCGGCTTCGGTGCTGAAAACCTACGATCAGGATGGTCTGGTGCTGTACTGCTCGTCGTTTTCCAAAACGGTCTCGGCAGGCTTGCGTGTGGGCTGGTGCATTCCCGGTCGCTGGTACCGGCAGGTAACAGAACGGCAGACATTTACCACTTTTTCGGCAGCGAGCCTGTCACAATACGCGATGCTGTCATATCTGCAGAACGGCCACTACGACCGGCATCTGCGTCAGTTCCGGGTGCGTGCCGCCAACAGCATGCAGCGTTTTATTCATGCCATCCGCCAGTATTTTCCACCGGGAACCCGGGTTAGTGAGCCTGCCGGAGGATTTATTCTCTGGGTCTGTTTGCCCGAGGGCGTCAGTGCGATGGATCTGCATTATGAGGCTGCGCAGCGTTCGATAATTATTATTCCCGGTGATGTGTTTTCCAATACTGAGCATTTTTCCAATTATATCCGCATTAATACGGCTATTACCTGGAGTGAGGATGTGGAAGATGCGATTAAAATACTGGCGCAGCTGGTGAAAAGACAGCAGCAAAAATACAGTGGCAGTGTGGGAGCCTAGTATGAATACCTGGTGGATTCTGGCGATTGCGATTATTGCCGAAGTGATCGCGACCTCAGCGTTAAAAGTCAGCGAAGGTTTTACCCGTTTAATACCCTCGCTGGTGGTGGTGGTTGGCTATTCTATAGCGTTTTATGGTTTGGCCCTGACATTAAAAACCATTCCGGTCGGCGTTGCTTATGCCATCTGGTCAGGCATGGGCATTGTTCTGGTTACCCTGATTGGCTGGTTTTTATTCGATCAGAAACTCGATCCGGCGGCTATTATCGGTATGGTTCTGATTATTGCCGGTGTCGTGGTGATGAATGTTTTCTCTGCCAGTAGCGGTCACTGATAATCTTTCAGCACAGTATCAGCAATACGCCTGGCCGAACAATAATGTTGGCCGCAGAGCGGTAACGCTGTCACCCTGTTGCATTAATTCATAATACCAGTGGCTGTCGGCGACATCGCCGACACACAGGGCCCCGACGATACGCTCATCGCGCAACAGTATTTTCTTATAAATACCCGCGTGCTCATCCAGCAGTTGCAGAACTTCTGTACTGCTGTCTGCTTCAAACTGACCGATGCTGTGAATATCGACACCGGATACTTTTAATTTGGTTAAATGCTCGCGCTCCTGATACGACAACAGAGGATCGGCAGTGCTTAATCTCTGCTGCTGATCGGTTTGATATTGCTGGTGCAGCTGGCTTGCAAGGATGCTGGCCTGTTCCCAGATGGGAGCGACCAGGCCATAGGTGTTGCCGTTAAATTCGCAGCATTCGCCTAATGCATAAATATGCGGATGACTGGTACGCATCAATGCATCTACCTGAATCCCCTGAGCACAGTGGATACCCGCACTTTCTGCCAGTTCTTTATTGGCAATAATACCGGTAGCAAATACCACCAGATCGGTATCCAGCTGTTGCTGAATATGGCGCTCGGCCTGTTCAAACTGAATAGTATTGATGTGCAGCTTTGGCGCATTGCTGCTGCACAATTTAAGCGGGGTGCAGCCGGTGCGTACATCAATACCACGGTTAAGCAGTTCTTTTTCCAGCAATGCCGACGCTGTGGCATCCATCTGGCGGTTCATTAACACAGGGTTACGGTGTAGCAGGGTTACCTGAATGCCGTGGCTGCGAAGTCCCGTGGCGGCTTCTACACCCAACAATCCGGCGCCAATCACGGTAGCGTGCTGTATATCCGGCAAGCGTTCAAACATAGTGTCAACATCGCGCAGACTGCGGAAGCCAACAACATTGGTTGCATCTGCACCGGGAATATCAGGCACAAAAGAACGGGAACCGGTGGCTAGTATCAGCGCGTCATAAGAAAAATGGTCGCCACCGGAACAGATAACCTGCTGGGTTAGCGTATCAATGCGTTCAACATTCTGCTTCAGATAAACAGAAATACGCCGGCTCTGATACCACTCTTTATCATGTGGCGTAATGGCATTCAGCGTTGTTTCGCCGGCCAGCAGTGGTGAGAGCATAATGCGATTGTAATGAGCAACAGGCTCGTCGCTCAGTACGTGAATAGCACTGAACGGATGGTTCTCGCCCAGTTGCTCCAGTACCCGGTTGGCTGCCAGACCATTGCCAATAATCACCAGAATGTTTGTCGCCATGTTCTATCTCCTTCGCTGACAGATGGCGGTACCCACAGGGCACCGCCGTATCGCTTTTTTAAGGCTTAATCAGAATTTTGCTTCCAGCCACAGCCAGGCTTTGTCGCTGTCGCTACCATTATCTCCGGCGCTGTAGGCGGCGTATTTCAGACCGGCACTGTAATGCTCAGCAAAGCTTCTGGCGGCGAGGAAATTGACTTCGCTGCCTTTATCGTCATTGCCTTCATCGGCACTGTACTCATGGTACATGGCCAGCAATTTGACACCGGCGACGGCACCCGTGGCTTTAATATAGGTATCACTCAGGCCATCGGTCGGAGTTACCAGGAATTTGTCTGCCCAGCCATTAAACGCATGTTTGGTGGCTAACGGGGTCTGGAATCCATAGGCGCCGTCATCACTGCCGAGGGTTTCATTGCCCAGTGCGAGAGTAATGCCGGACAACACCACGCCGCCTTCCAGGGCATAATAACTGGCATCAAAATCATCGCTGGACTGGGTAGCAAATTCTGCGCTGTAGATCAGGCTCAGATCATTGACGGCTGTTTTTCCGGCAAAGCGCGCACCATAGGTATCCAGCTTGGCGTCACTGTCGTCATCCTTTAATAAATAGGCGTAACCAGTCAGGTTTCCGGCTTTGAGTCCGGAGTAGGTGGCATTAAGTAAATGGCTGGTAACGTCGGCATCAAATTTACGCAGAATACCGTTAACCTGATCGATGTAAGCGTATTGAAGGTTAAGATCGCCGGTTTTATAAGCCGCTTTTATCGCATCAAAAGTTTGTTCATTCTGACGCCAGCCGACATTACCGACGAAGCGGGCATTATCCAGAATAATACGCTGGCGACCGGCTACAAGGCTGAAGCCATCTTTGCTGTAGCTGATCTGAGCACGGTTGATCTCGGTGTTCTCCGGATCGGCAACGGTATCATAATCGGTATTTTCCGGAGCATAGTCGTCGATAGCGGCGCGTACATCTTCAATTTCGTACAGCACTTTAAAGCCGTTAAAATCGGCTGTTTCATAACCCAGGCGAGAGCGCAGAGTGAGTGCCGTGGCAGAGTCTTTATCGGCAGCATCGTCATCATCAACGCTTTCATAGCGCAGGCGAAGATCAATAATGGCGTCACCTTTTTTCAGCATATCAACAGCCGTATCTTCTGCCAGCACACTCTGACTGAAGACAACCTGGCTGATGGCTAAACTCAGGGCAGTAGCTGACAATGTTTTTTTTGTTTGCATCATTCTTTCTCCGGTATTTGATTAAAATCAGGCAGTTTTTAACTGGTTAGCTTTATCCTGATCCGGTGTATGAGCATGGGAATGCCCGGCCGGGGTGTTTATCGCGCGGGTTTCATGATTTTCTTTTATTATTTGGGAACCTGAGACCTGACCATGGGGTTGCGTGGCAGGCAGGCTGTCATCAGTCTTACGCTGTTTTTCATAAAGGAAACTCAGCACCTGATGACGGTAATGGTTGTAGCGTGGGTCATCGGCTAACTGCAGGCGGTTACGTGGCCGTTCCAGATCGATGTCCAGAATTTCACCGATGGTGGCAGCGGGACCATTGGTCATCATTACAATCCGGTCAGACAGTAAGACCGCTTCATCCACATCATGGGTAATCATAATGACGGTGTTATTCAGCTCTTTCTGAATGTCCATTAATGAATCCTGAAGGTGCGCGCGCGTCAGGGCGTCGAGCGCACCAAAAGGCTCATCCATTAATAACACCTGAGGCTCCATCGCCAGTGCCCGGGCGATGCCTACGCGTTGCTTCATGCCACCGGAAATTTCATCCGGGCGTTTATGCATGGCATGGGTCATATGCACCAGCTCCAGGTTGTGCTCAATCCAGGCTTTCATTTCGGCTTTGGATTTTTTGCCACGGAATACCTGTTTTACTGCCAGCTCGACATTTTCATAAGCACTGAGCCAGGGCAGCAGGGAGTGGTTCTGAAAAACCACCGCACGTTCAGGGCCTGGCTCGTTCACTTCTTTACCATTCAGAACTACGCCGCCTTCGGTTGCCTGCAGCAGACCGGCAACAATATTCAGCACGGTGGATTTGCCGCAGCCGGAGTGGCCGATCAGTGAAATATACTCACCTTTATTAATCTTTAGATCGACACTCTGCAACGCGCGGAAACTGCCTTTTGCGGTGCTGAATTCAATACCTACCTGAGTCAGTTCGAGTAGTGGGTTCATAATTTTCTCCGGTTCTCAGCGTAAGGTGGCGGACTTATCCCAGGAAACGCTCCGTTGCAGCAGCAACATAATGCGGTCAAGGGCAAAACCAATTAAGCCGATGGTAATAACCGCGACCATAATACGGCCGAGGGAATTTGAGCTGCCGTTCTGGAATTCGTCCCAGACGAATTTTCCAAGTCCGGGGTTTTGTGCCAGCATTTCCGCAGCAATCAGCACCATCCAGGCGATACTCAGCGACAGACGAAGACCGGTAAACATCATCGGAATAGCGGCAGGTAACACAATTTTCCGTACATGAGTCAGCCAGCTTAAACGCAGTACCTGACTGACATTTTTTAAATCCTGAGAAATAGAGGCGACGCCCACGGCGGTATTAATAACGGTTGGCCACAGGCAGCAGAGCATGACGGTAATCATGGAAGTAACAAAAGACTTTGCTACAACCGGGTCATCGCTGACATAGACAGCACTGACCACCATAGTGACCAGTGGCAGCCAGGCCAGAGGTGATACCGGTTTGAAAATCTGAATCACCGGGTTAAATGCCGAGTACAGGTTGGCACTTAAACCAATAACAATACCCAGCGGAATGGCGATCAGTGAGGCAATCAGAAAACCACTCAGAACTGTAATCAGGCTGGTACCAATCTGATCGACGTAGGTTGGCTTACCGGTGTAGTCGCGGATTTTGACGATATAGTCCGGGTCTTGTGCCAGACGCTGGGCATTACGTTCATCCTGGCGCTGGTAAAAAGCGGCTGCTTTTTCACGCTCTGTAATATGTTCGCTGATCAGGGTTTTACTCTGGATCAGGACATCGGCAGGTCCGGGGAATTTTCCCAGAGAGGTGTCAATGCTTGATGCAGCCGCATGCCAGATCATTAAAAACACCAGAATCCCTGCCAGAGGAATGCCGATGGCTTTGGCAATAATGCTCAGGTTCTGGCTGCGGTTTTCTCCCTGAGCGGCTTTAATCATCGGTTCCAGCCAGCTTATTTTGCTTAATGTTTGGGTCAGGGCAATGCTCATAGGATCTCCTTGACGGATTCAGTTGACTGCACAATTTCGATGAATGTGTGATGGTTGGCCGGCTGTTAAAACAGCCGGCTTATTCCCTGTGTTACAGCTTTTGCTCGCCTTTCAGGCCGATAGCAAACTTCTGCAGGTAAGCATTCGGTTGCTGACCGTCATAGGTGATGTTGTCGATAAATTCCGTTTGTGGGGCACGGAAGCCGCTTTCATTGCTGAAGTCAGGGAAGTCTTTGGCATCGGCTTTACCTTCAGCAATAAGTGCTTTGGCTGCTTCTGCGTAAATGTCAGGGCGATACACTTTTTTCGCGATGTCTTTGTACCAGTCATCCGATTTAGCTTCGGCAATCTGGCCCCAGCGGCGCATCTGTGTCAGATACCAGATGGCATCGGAGTAATAAGGGTAGGTGGCGTTGTAGCGGAAAAAGACATTGAAATCCGGTACAGAGCGCTTATCGCCTTTTTCATACTCGAAAGTACCGGTCATGGAGTTAGCAATCACTTTGTAATCGGCGCCTACATACTGTGGCTTGGCCAGAATTTTTACCGCCTCCTCGCGGTTGGCATTATTATTTTCATCAAGCCAGGCGGCAGCACGGATCAGTGCTTTGACCACACGCTTGTGAGTGTTCGGATATTTTTCTGCCCAGGTTTTGCTGACGCCAAATACTTTTTCCGGATTGTTTTTCCAGATTTCGTAGTCGGTAATCACCGGAACACCGATGCCTTTAAAGACGGCCTGCTGGTTCCAGGGTTCGCCTACGCAATAACCATAAATCGTACCGGCTTCCATCGTTGCCGGCATTTGTGGTGGCGGTGTAACCGAAAGCAGGGCATCAGCATTCAGCTGGCCGGATGTATCGCCTTTCGACGGTGCGTAATAACCCGGGTTAATACCGCCAGCCGCCAGCCAGTAGCGTAATTCGTAGTTGTGGGTGGATACCGGAAAAACCATGCCCATATTAAATGGCTTACCCTGGGCTTTGTATTTTTCTATGACTGGTTTCAGGTAATCGGCTTTAATCGGGTGTACGGGTTTCCCTTCAGCATCCTTGGGGATAAAGGGTTTCATTTGCTGCCAGACATCATTGGAAACGGTAATGGCATTGCCGTTTAAATCCATACTGAAGGCGGTAATGATATCGGCTTTGGTGCCAAACCCAATGGTTGCGCCCAATGGCTGGCCCGCCAGCATATGGGCGCCATCCAGCTGGCCATCAATCACGCGGTCGAGTAGTACTTTCCAGTTTGCCTGTGCTTCGAGGGTGACATACAAGCCTTCGTCCTCAAAGAAACCCTTTTCATAGGCAATAGCCAGCGGTGCCATATCGGTTAATTTAATAAAACCGAATTTAAGCTCTTCTTTTTCCGGATAATCATCAGCATGACTGAGTGGTATCGATAATGCCGATAAACCACTGGCCAGACCTGTGGTCAGAATCAATGCACTTTTTATCAGTGTGCGGCGCAGAGTGTTCAGTCCTTGCATGGTCTTCCCCTTTCTTGGCAACAAAAAAAGGCGCCACAACGGTTGCCCGTTGTAAGCGCCTTTGCTGTTAAAATGTGTCAGTACGGTTACCCGCCATTGGGTATGCACTGAATAAGAAATTCAGAATAAGTATTGCCAGAAGCGTGCCAGAGTTTTCAGACAATGTCCGTCTATGGCGTTTTTAACGCATTTTAATCCGCTAACTTCCTGTTTTTATTTGGGTTGCAATCAACCGTAAGGTTTTTAAAAGCGGTTGTCAGGAATAAAAAAATCCCTGCGTTTTTACGGCAAGGATTTTTTTTGCTCTGCTGAAGAGCAGGTTATGCGTTGGTGCTGCGACTTGGTGCAGTGCACAACCTGATTTAAAGAAGCTCGGTCATGCTTAATAAACCGGCAGCAACATCCACCAGACGGCGGTTCTGATTCATCGCCATACTGCGTAATAACGCATAGGCTTCCTGTTCGCTCATCTGGCGGCGCTGAATCAGTTCACGTTTGGCGTGGTCAATCAGTTTGCGCTCATGCAGTTCTGTACGGGCGGCATCCAGTTCATCATTCAGGCTTTTTAAGCGTTGGCCCTGAGCTTCGATTAATTCGACCACCGGCTTACTGACGTTATGTACCATATCGTCATCGGGACCGCTGAGAGCATGGTCTGACTCATGCCCGGCGGACTGTGAATGGCTGACGTACAGAGCAAACGAAGGAACATCGTCGAACGCTCCGCGTTGCAGGTCGTTGCCTTGTTGGTCGGGACTCAATGCTGCTTCGCGTACCGCGAGAATGCGTTGCTGGCTGTGGGAGAGCAGTTGGGTTTCCAACACTTCTTCGACATATTTGATGGCATCCAGCCGTTCAGAACAGCAGATAAACCAGCGCACATCATAATCCGCTGCCGCCAGTGACTGGGGACCGGCGGTCAGGGCCAGACGCCGCAGGCGTTCAAATTCGAGCTGGAATTCACCGCGCTGAACCTGTTCCCAGGCGCTCAGAGCTTCGTCACTGGCATAATCGCTGAAAATATGGAAACAGCGATCCTGGCGGTCGATTAATTGTGTCAGGCGCTGACGCAGGCCGGGGTCAAATTCATGAGCGGAAAATCCGGCAGCCCCACAGGCGCGTTCCTGTCCGGCCAGCTCTTTGCCCTGCATTAAATTAAACATGGCGACGAGAATACGTGCGGTTATTTCATCGGCCGCGTTGCCTGCGGCCTCGAACACCACGGCCAGTAAGCTCTGAATCATTTCGGAATAGGCTTTGATGGCAACGGTGGTATTGAATTTCAGCTGCTCTACATCCTGACGCAGTTGTGGCAGTCGTTCGAGACTGTGCAGGGCATAACCCAGACGGCGGAACCAGCGTGCGGGAAAGGCATGCTGCCCGTGCTCTGGCAGTAAGTTGGCCAGGGCTTTATGAAACAGCGCCAGTTGCTCATTGCTGCTGTGCCACTGTTGTTGCAGCTCTTGCTGGCAGCGCAGGCCGGCACTGCCGAGAAAGCGGTTGGATAATCCGCGTTCGTACTGCAGCTGATGCAACAGATTGCTGATGGCAATCACCAGTTGGCCGGTACGGGCAAACTGTTCAAGTTCCTGTATTTCCTGTTGCTGACCGAGGTTCAGAAAATAGGCAACGCTGTGAAGATCCTGCACGGAAATGAATCCTTCTTTGCAAATAAATAAAAGCTTTGCTCAGTGCTGGTGCAAGATGAATACCAGATGTGAAATATCGGTTAATAAACGGAAGTGCAGCTGACGGTTGTGCAGCCGCTGATCAGATTAACGGGCCTGGGGACAAGGAAAAGCCTCTGAGCCGGTCAGGGAGCAGGGTTGAGGCAGACTGCTTGCGCTGTAAAGCGGCAGAGCGATACGACATCGCTCTGTTCTGGTGCAAAGCTGCTGGTGGCCGTTTCAGCCGCTGGCACAGTCCTGAGCGGGCAGGGTATCGATCCAGGCCCGTATTAAGGCGACGGCGTCTTTGTCGGGCACGCTGCGTCCTATCGGCGGCATCCGGTCGGCTGCACCGTTTAACTCCATGCGCAATGGCAGGCTGGAGTCATCACCACGGCCCGGCCAGATGTCAAAACCACCACCACGCCAGCCATGGGCCGAGTTACAGACACCATGGGTATAGTCAATGGCGGTACGCCAGTATTCCAGCCGCAGGCCGGACAGGGCGGCGGCGCCGTTGTCGTTGTGGCAGTGAGCGCAGTTAATATCCAGATAGGCTTTGGCACGTTGTTGCAGCGGTGCTGATGCATCGCGCCAGTCCGGTGCATAAGGATGCTCACCGGCCGGCAAGGTAATAAGCCCCAGAGACTGCCAGTGCTCAAGCTGGTTTACCGGCTGGCCATTCACTTCAATAGTCTGATTCAGGTGGCGGATCTTCGGACCAATGGGCACAAAACTGAGCTGGTCGTTGATTTTAACCTGATGGCAGTTCTGGCAGCGCAAGAGAGAGGGCGATTCATAGGTCAGATTCAGCATCTCGCCTTTATGGCTGAAACTGACAGGTGTCTGGCTGCCGGCTATCGCCAGGCGGGCATCATTAATGCTGTTATCCCAGACATAAGGAATAAATATCCAGCCACTGCTGCGTTTGACCAGCAGGCGGACTTCCATAATATCTTCTGCACTGTCTGTGGTACTTTGTGTGGGCATAGCAAAGACTTTAACGATGACACTGCCGGTTGGAAAATCGAGCACATCCTGTTGCTGGTAACCGAGCTGAGTACCTTCCGGCAGAAAGATATAGCGGTATTTGCGCGCATGATCGGTAAATAATTCACTGCCCAATTTATAATAAATACCTCCATTGCTGTTTTTAATATCGGAGGGTAATCCTTTAAACAGACCATATTGCGATAATAACGGACAGCGCGTTTGCTGCAGGGCCTGCCAGTTAATTTCGCTGCCGGATTGGTCGCAGAGTGGGTCCGCGGAAAGGGCTGGGGTATTGTTTTCGTCCGCGCTGCCGGCTCCGCAGCCGATCAGCAATAGCATTAAAAAAAGGGCGCAGAAGCGCCCGGTGACATTAATTAATTGCACAATGCCGGGTCCAGACTGTCAATCCAGGCTTTGATCAGTGCAGTACCTTCGGTATGAATAACCGCGCGGCCCAGCGGTGGCATGATCAGGCCGGCCTTGGTGGTATTCATACGGTTATACAGCAGCGACTGGGAAGAATCGCCCGGTACAATAATCCAGGTTGAACCAGCGCTGGCTCCGGAAACCGGTACGGCACAGGCACCATGATGACCTTCGTTGCCGTCCCAGGGGATGTTGTAGTCAGCGCGGAAAGCCGTATTGCTGGCCTGGCCTTCGGTGCGGTGGCAGTGGCCGCAGTTGATATCCATCCAGGATTTAGCGGTTGCTGTCAGTTGTTCCGGCGTACCGCTGTATTCACTGAGGGATTTATAGTCACTGAAATCCGCCGCTTTCTGGATGCTGCTGTTTTCGGCTGGCAATCCGGCCAGCATATTGTCGGCGACCCATTTGTTTAACTGATTTTCCGGGCCCTGACCAAAATCATAATCGGAATTCAGATAGCGGGCTTTGGGGCCGATCGGGGCGAAATAAGCCGGTGTCGGATCAATACCGTTAACGGCATCGTGGTCGCCATTAGGATTAAACTGATGGCAGTTGGTACAGGAATTCTGATTTGGCACGCCATAATTAAACGACAGGGTATCTTCACCGTGTTTCAGATTATTAATGGCTACCACCTCGCCGGTCTTATCCCAGACGGCTTCGGTTTCTGCTGCGTTCCATACATATGGGCGGGCTACCCAGCCGCCTGCTTTTTTGATCAGCAAGCGGGTTTCAATAATTCTTTCCTTTTCTACACCACGATCAGAGGTGTCGGCGGGCATGGTAAAGGTTTTGGTAATGACGGTGCCGACGGGGAATTCAAAAACTTCTTTTTCTGAATAGGTGGCGGTTTGTCCTTCGGGGATAAATACAAAACGATACTTGGATGCGTAGTCGGTAAACAGTGGTGCCGAGAGGCTGTAGGGCAGTCCGCGCGTACTGGCATTCTGCGTCGGGTCGCAAGGGTTATCAAATAACTGATATTCAGCCAGTGTTGCAGCATCGGCCTGCAGTACTTTTTCCCAGTTAACGTTTTTTTCTGATGAGATGCAGGCAGACGATGAACCGGTATTGTCGCTATTGCTGCTTTCGCCGCCACAGGCAGTCAGTAATACAGCGGCTGAAATTACTGCCAGAGAATTGATATATTTCATAAATTTAATCCGCAATACAGACTTGGATAAGCCGGGGGCCTATGGCCCCCGTGGAGATTACAGAGCGCAGGACGGGTTGGTGGAATCGTCAGCGGTGCAACCAAAGGTTTGAGCATTAAAAGTAACGGTAGCGGCCGTTCCTTCGAAGCCTGAAGCACAGTTCATGGTGCCACTCGGGTCTGCCATAATGGCTCCCGCAAGGCTGAGATTACCGCTGAGCTGTTCCAGTTTGGTAAGCGGTGAGCCGTCGACAAAGGTGCCGGCGGTTGCGCTGGTCTCATAGACTGAAGCCGCAAACAGATCCACACCATCAATACCATTGTCAGACTGACACAGGCCACCATCGGTCGCGTAAGGGGCAAATTTGCTCAGATCAATTGCCGTGTAATCAGGAGCACCAGGAATATTGGCTTTTACTGCAGCCGCTACCTGATTAATACCGCCGGCAATGGCTTGCATAATGCTTTCACCTTCACCGCCCGGGTTTGGTGTATTGGCCAGCAGTTCACCAACACCATCATAAAGAATATGAGGCACAGTGGTTTTACCGCCTGCGACATCCGGTAACTGGCTGTGGAAGTCCGTATAGCCGTCGATCAGATCCTGAATCAGCGCACCCTGTGGGTTATTCAGCCCGGCAGCGAGGCTGATGGTGTTGTTGTGAATATTGATGTTGCGTACGAACGGTGACCAGCCATCCATAAAGACTTCAGCATATGGGTGAATATCACCGTAGCTCATGACTTCACCGCCAACATCCTGATCCGGAACGGCAGCGACTTTGTCATCTGGCAGCATGTAGGAAGTAATCGCGATAGAGGTTGTCTGGTGGTCTTTGATGGTGTTGTTGTAAATCTCAACGTCGGATGTTGAGAGTACGATCACACCGGTACCTGGTGGCACGATATGAACACCACCGGCAAAGGTGCCGACTTTGGCGAAGTTAGGTGCGTTGTTGGCTTCAACATTGTTGTCGAATACGCGCACGCCGGAACCGTATTTACCGTTGCCGATTGGCAGATCAAAAATCAGGATACCGCCGGTGTTGCCGGTAGCGGTGTTGCCATATACGTCCGCCTCGGTGCTGTTTTCGATTTCGATACCAGCGACGTTTTTCTCGGCAATGTTGTTACGCACAACGATCTTGTCAGACTGACCCACATAGATACCGGCATCGGCAGAGCCTTTTACGTAACAGTCTTCAATCAGTACGTTGCTGGTCTGTACCGGATACAGACCATAGGCACCGTTGGTTGACTGGTAATCGGTCTCCCACACAGTCGCCATACGACGCATGATCACGCCATCGGATTTGGTCACTTTAAGAGCGTTGTTATTCGACTCGTAGATGGCGAAATCTTCAAAAATAAGATTGTTGGTATTGTTGATCAGGAAACCATCGGAAGCGGCGCCGCTGGCGTCGATAATGGTTTTCTCCATGCCAGCGCCACGGAAGGTGAGGTTGGATACCGTAATGTTATCGACCAGACCGTTAAAATCGATGGTGTTGGTGAAGGCATAACGCCCCTGAGGTAATACAAAGGTGTCGCCGGTTTCTGCCCCGGCCAGTGCTTCAATCAGCTCATCCTGAACGGCTTTGTCGCTCAGATCGCTGGCCGAACCGATACAGATAACCCGTGCCCCGGAGGTGCTGCTGTCGGTACAGTTAAATACTTTCTTCAGGCCGCTGCTGCTTTTGTTATCGCTGCCGCCGCAGGCTGTCAGGCCGATGGCGGCAATGGCCATCGCCAGAACCAGCGGCTTATGACCGCGGGAGGTGTGTGCTTTCTGCATGATGAATACCTTTCTCATTGTTTTTATGCGCCCGGATTCCATCCCTGAGCGTTATGTCGGTAGCTTCCCAGCCGTGGCTCATCAAAACGAAAGGCGGCGAAAGGGTAAAAGCAAATCGTGCTGCAAACTCTGGAAGTGGCTGTGCATTTTGTGAAAAGCCAGTGTTTATGCAGGCTGCAGGGATGTAACAGACAGCTGAAAACTGACTGTGCAAAAGTTAAAACGCAGGATGTGCACAGTTATTTATGGGATTTTTGGGTGCATTTTCAGGGCGTCTTGCGGGCGTTTTTTTGGGTTAGGCTGAGCCTCCTTTTATGCCCTCAATATGGCTGCACAGAAAGCGTGCAGAAAGGGGCTGTTACGCCCCTTAATGGGTAGATGAGACCGTTCTGAATGGTGGTAAAGAGAGCGGCAGAGCGAGGAGGGCAACGAAGTACGCTGACTGAATAGCCGCCGCGGTGTCATCCGTTGTGCGGTGGCTGGCCGCGATGCTCACGGTAATCAGACGGTGTGCTGTGATGGATTTTACGGAAGGCACGGTTAAACGAACTCATCGTACGGTAGCCGACGTCGAGCGCAATATTGGTAATCGGAGTTTCGGCTTCGTTCAGTAAGCGGTCGGCGGCTTCGCCAATACGCAGCTCGTTAATGTACTCGTTAAAGTTGTTGTAATTCAGCGCCTTGTTGATGGTGGCCCGCAAACGGTATTCCGGAATGCCAAGTTCCTGAGCAAGAATCGCCAGGGTCAGATTCTCGCGCCGGTAAAAACCCTGATTCATCAGTTCCTGCAGCATCTGCAGTTCTTCGCAACTTTGCTGGCTGAGGGCCAGCGTGGTGACTGCCGGTTCATGATCCATATTGTTGTCTGCCGCCGCCGGCGCAGGCTGTGGCAGCAAACGCCACAACTCAGAACGCCCCTGCATCAGCAGCCAGGCCAGAATCAGCATGGAAACATCCAGGGCCAGATAGCGTGAGGTGCTGTCGCCGATGCGCATATTGAACGAAAAAATGCCCCAGCCAACAGCCAGCCCCATGGCCAGCATCACACCGCCACGCAGGCGCCGGCGGGCTTCCACCAGATCGTTATTCCAGTTACTGATCACTTCCCACAGTCCGGCCAGAATCAGCAGATACTCCAGCCACTGCGGAATGCCTTTCAGCAGCAGATGCAGGCCATCCGGGGTTCCGGTCAGCAAATACAGCAACGGACCTAAGAAACTGTAAAAGGCCAGACCCCAGAGAAGACGGCGCGGTTCATCGGGGGCGACAAAGGTCAGGCGGCAGCACATCCAGAACAGGGCGGGTGAGGCACTCTGCACAACAAAGGAGTAGCCGTGCCAGGCCTGAGGCAACCAGGGGTGAAACAGATGCACATTGGCGGCAACCAGCAGCAGGATAAACAGCCGGGCGGTCAGGGTGTGAAAAAAGTCCCGGGCAATAATCGCCGCCAGTATCAGACTCAATCCGGCTCCGAAAGCCGCAAAAAACAACAGAGGATCAAAGGGTGGCATAGGCTGGCTCGTACGTTCTTCTTATTTTGAGCGCTATTTGCGCAGCTCCCGATACTCGGCCAGTGCGCGCGAAAAGACAAGGTGATGGTGCGGATAAAATGCTGGGAAGGTAAAAAATGGCCTGTAAATCACAGATTAATCCTCATAAATGCAAGGGGAATAAAAGCGTAAAATGATCGCGAAAGGCAGGGAATATTTTGCCTTTCACCTTTTGTCGGCCCGCGTAATTTGGGACAATAGCGGCCGTTTTTTCCCGGTCCGGACTTATGACTCAGCCAGCGCAACACCTGTTTTCTTACTACCCCTACTGGGCCGAATGTTTCGGCACGGCTCCTTTCCTGCCGATGTCCCGTGAAGAGATGGACGTACTGGGCTGGGACAGCTGTGATGTGATCCTGGTAACCGGTGATGCCTACGTTGATCATCCGAGCTTCGGCATGGCGGTATTGGGGCGTCTGCTGGAGGCGCAGGGCTTCCGCGTCGGTATTATTGCCCAGCCGGACTGGAACAACCCGGAAGAGTTTAAAAAGCTGGGTAAGCCTAATCTGTATTTTGGCGTCACCGCCGGCAATATGGATTCGCTGATTAATAAATACACCGCCGACCTGAAAGTCCGCAGCGACGATGCCTACACACCGCATGGCGAGCCGGGCAAGCGTCCGGACCGCGCGGTGATTGTGTATTCGCAGAAATGCCGTCAGGTGTACAAAGACGTGCCTATCGTGATTGGTGGTATCGAGGCCAGCCTGCGCCGTATCGCCCAGTACGATTACTGGAGCAACCAGATCCGCCGCTCGGTATTAATCGATTCCGGTGCCGATATTCTGCTGTACGGTAACGCTGAGCGCGCGCTGGTGGAGCTGACCCACGCCCTGGCGGAAGGCAAAACCCTGGATGATCTGCAGGATCTGCGCGGCACGGCGGTGGTGCGCGATGCCACACCGGCAGGCTGGAGCGAAGTCGACTCCACCCGCATCGACTGGCCGGGTCATATTGACCAGATTCCTAATCCGTATGAAATGAAAGATACGGAAACAATGAGCTGCAGCACGAACGGCAGCAGCGGTGATGCGGCCGATGGCGCTGATGGCGCTGATGATGTGATGCCGGTAAAAATCGTACCGATGCCACTGCAGCGTAAGGCCGGTCTTGATCCGGATAAGACCTGTATCCGTTTGCCATCCTTTGAAAAAGTCCGCAATGACAGTGCACTTTATGCTCATGCGTCACGGGTTCTGCATCAGGAAGCCAACCCCTATAACGCGCGGCCATTAATTCAGAAACACGGTCATCAGGAAGTGTGGATTAACCCACCGCCGATTCCGCTGGAAACCGATGAAATGGACTCGGTATTCGGCTTTGCCTATCAGCGTGTGCCGCACCCGAGTTACGGCGATGCGAAAATTCCGGCCTACGAAATGATCCGTTTCTCGGTCAACATTATGCGCGGTTGTTTTGGCGGCTGTACCTTCTGTTCGATTACCGAACACGAAGGACGGATTATTCAGAACCGCTCGCAGGAATCTATCCTGCACGAGCTGGAAGAAATCCGCGATAAAGTACCGGGCTTTACCGGCACAATTTCCGATCTGGGTGGCCCGACCGCCAATATGTATCGCCTGCACTGTAAGAGTGAAACCATTCTGAAAAGCTGCCGGCGTTTGTCCTGCGTGTTTCCGGGCATCTGTAAAAATCTGGAAACCAGCCACGAACACACAACAGCGCTGTACCGTGCGGCGCGTAAAATCCCCGGCATTAAACGCATCGCCATTGCTTCCGGTCTGCGTTACGACCTTGCTGTGCGTGATCCGGAATACGTACGTGAATTGGTTACTCACCATGTGGGCGGCTTGCTGAAAATTGCGCCGGAGCACACCGAAGAAAACGTGCTGAATAAAATGATGAAGCCGGGCATGGGCACCTACGACGCCTTTAAGAAAATGTTCGACCGTTTCTCCAAAGAAGCGGGTAAAGAACAATATCTGGTACCGTATTTTATTGCCGCCCACCCGGGTTCAGAAAATAAAGACATGATGAATCTGGCGCTGTGGCTGAAGCGCCAGAAAATGCGCGTGGATCAGGTGCAGACCTTCTATCCGTCGCCGATGTCGCTGGCTACCGCTATGTACCACTCTGAGCGCGATCCGCTGCACCGTATGAGTTATAAATCGGACAAGATTTATATCCCGCGCGATCTGAATCAGCGTCGCCTGCAGAAAGCCTTCCTGCGCTATCACGATCCGAAAAACTGGCCATTACTGCGCCAGGCTCTGAAGGATATGGGACGCACTGATCTGATCGGCAGTGGTCCTAAAGCACTGATTCCGGCAGAAGAGGAGGCGGTGTTGCGTAATACTCCGCGTCCGGGTTTTGCTAAAAACAGTAAAGCCGGTGTGCGTAATAAACGGCCTGTGCGTAAACCACGTTAATACTGGTTTGCCCCTGCTGCTGCGGGGGCAGATTGCGCTGGCGTGGTTTGAGCGGCTGGAGCCTGCACGTATCGGTTTGAGCTGAATGGCAAAAGGCGGTACGGTGACCTGAAACTCTGTCGGGATGACCCTATGGCTGAGCACCCCCCGGTTCCGGATACCGCATGGCTTATATCGCTGGTTGAAAAAATACTCGATAACGCCATTTCGCCGCATTTATTACGGGCAGAAGTCAGTGAGTTAGCTGCTGCTCTCAAATCGTTGGGACACGAACATCCTGAGGGCCTGTCAGGCGCTGCGGTTAAAGGAACGTTAACCGAAAACGGCCTGGCACTGGCACCGGATATGGCGGCAACCTGCGCTGATGATGCTGTCCGGACAATTATGTTCCTGCGTGGCACGCGGGCGGCTATTGCTGATCAATATGCGCAGGGTTCAGGTGGTCCGGTACGGATTTTATATGCGGGCTGTGGGCCATATGCCATTCTGGCTGTGCCTCTGATGCTGGTTCTTAGCGCTGAAGAAGCATCTTTTACACTTATCGATATTCATCCGGAATCGGTCGCTTCTGCAGAGCGTATTATTACTGCCCTGAATCTTGCGGATGCGGTTTTCGATATGAAGGCTGTGGACGCTACCGGGTATCTGGCAGACCCGGATTTTTCTGCGGATATTATTCTTACGGAGGTGATGCAGGCGTGTCTGCAGACCGAGCCTCAGGTTGCGGTTGTCCGCCACCTGTTATCGCAGTCACCGTCGGCACTTGTTATTCCGCAGGAAATCCGTGTCGATCTTGTGTTTGCTGATCCGGAGGTTGAGTTTTCTGCAACGCGAAGGGCGGTTGCAGGCCAGAGTGCGCAGGACGGGCGTGTTTATGCCGGTTCTGTGTTTATTCTGAATAATGAGGCTGTTTTCTCATGGAAGAATGTCAGTGGCAGTTATTTGCCTGGTTTATCGGTAGAGGTTAATCATCTTCCTGATGACCGTTATCAGCCAATGTTGTTTACCGATATTTGTGTGTATCAACAATACCGGATTGGTGCTTATGAATCTGGGTTGACCTTTCCGCGAATGCTGGAATCAGCTGAGAAAATATCCTCCGGAGCGCGGCTTCATTTTCAATACCGGCTGGGAGATAATCCGGGCGTTTTTATTGCGGCGGTCCGGTAGCCGAATGCATTATCAGATACCGTTTTTCCGTTTCTCTCATCGTCACAATAAAAAAAAGAAGGCCAGCGGCCTTCTTTTTTTATTGTTTATCTGAATATTGCGAAGATTATTTTACTTCAGTAATAAAACCATCGTGACTGCGGCGCACCTTCTGCAGATTCACCAGCCAGTCGCCTTCTTCAGCGCGATAGCCTAATGGCAGCAGAATAACCGAGCGTAAGCCTTTTTCTTTCAGGCCCAGAATCTCATCCACTTTCTCCGGGGTGAAGCCTTCCATTGGTGTGCTGTCTACCCGTGCTTCGGCGGCGGCAATTAATGCCGATCCCAGGCCGATATAGGCCTGACGGGCAGCATGCTGGTAGTTGGTTTCAGCATCGCGCTGCGGGTAGATGCCCAGCAGCATTGCGCGGTAGTTTTCCCAGCCTTCGTTTTTAAAACCACGGATTTCGTTGGTCAGATCGAACATATGGTTAATGCGATCTGCGGTGTAATTATCCCAGGCGGCAAACACCAGCAGGTGAGAGCAATCGGTAATCTGATCCTGATTCCAGGCATGAGGTTTGATTTGTTCACGTATTTCTTGGTTGGTAATAACCAGCACTTCATAGGGTTGAAGGCCGCTGGAGGTTGCTGTCAGGCGGATCGCTTCGAGAATGGTATCGAGCTTTTCCTGTTCAACAGTACGGCTTGGATCGAATTTTTTGGTGGCATAACGCCATTGCAGATTACTGATTACATCAGACATAAAAAACTTCCACAGAAACAGTGATACGAAGCCGGAGTGGCTGTTTTGGGCAGGTACAGCATCAGGCTGTTGGCGCAAGTATACGCTTGTCAGCGAGGGGCTTTGAGCCGTGGTGGCGGGTAACACTATTGCGCTGATCCGGTTAATCCCCGTTGCCTGCAAGGCTACAGACTCTCCGCTGCAGGCCCGGTCAATACGACCACTTCAACCTAACTCTATTGTCCGGCTTTTTCTCCTCAGTATCCGGCTCAGGGTGGTGACATGGACATTTCTGGCCGTATTTGGAGTTGACTCAATTGTAAGTCGTAATGATAATGCGTCGCAATAACTATTTGAGTCAAAGTCTGCAGGTTCTGGGGAGGACTGATGAAAACGCAACGATTAAACCGTTTGGCGTGGAGTATTGCGCTGCTGAATGTGGCCTCTGTGGCATTGGCCGATGCCACCACTGGCGAAGATGCGGGAGCGCTGGTTGCCGATGCGGATAATGCGCCGGAACAGAGTGAGGTACGCCTCGATAAAACCGTCGTTCGTGCGGAGCTGACCAACTTTGGCGCGACTAAATCCAGTGTGCCTATTGTTGAAACCGCACGTTCTGTCTCGGTAGAAACCAGTGAGCAGTTCGAAGAAAAAGGCGCGCTGAATCTTTCTCAGGCTACCTCCTATATGGCCGGTGTGACCGCCGAAACCTATGGTTTTGCCACCCGTGGGGATGCTATTCACGCCCGTGGTCTGAGCCTGCCACGTTACCGCGATTCTATTCAGGAATTATTCGGCAGCTACAACACCACCCGTGCCGAAGTGTATACGCTGGAGCAGGTCGAAGTGCTGAAAGGCCCGGTGTCGGTACTGTATGGGCAGGGCACGCCCGGCGGTATTGTTAACTATGTGTCGAAAACGCCGAAGGCGGACGCCGCGACCGAAATTGTTGCCGAGCTGGGTAATAACAACCGTAAGCAATTAGCCGTCGACTCGACCGGTAAACTGGGCAGCGAACAGTGGCTGTACCGTATGGTGGCGCTGAAACGCGACAGCGATACCCAGGTGGACTATGTCGAAGATAATACTCTGGTGCTGATGCCTTCGGTCAGTTACGTGCCATCGGCAACCAGTCGCTACACGTTAATCGCTATGCATCAGAACACCGACAGCGACACCGGTGCGCAGTTTGTACCGGTGGAAGGAACTTTAAAACCGTTAAAAGACGGTACCTACCTCGATCAGGATGTGTATGCCGGTGAGCCGGGCTGGAATAAATACGATACCCGCTCTAACCAGTTAACCGCTCTGGTTGAACAGCAGCTGACAAACAATCTGGCACTGGAAGCGACCGCTTTATGGCGTGAAGGCAGTGCCGATTATAATCAGGCCTGGCCGGTCTTTACCGGTGCCGGTAACAGCCGTTATCTGAATGATGTTCTTGGCACCAATGCCTTTACCGACACCACCGTGGCGCGGACTTTTTATAAGGCCGATAACGAATTTCAGCTGTATGCGCTGGATGTTCGCCTGTTAGCCGATTTTGATACCGGCGCGCTGCGTCATCAGATTCTGGTTGGTGCACAAAAGCAAAGTGTAACCACGGATAATGACACTGCACGCTCCGCCGATGGTGGTGCGTCATCCGGTAATTTTGATTATGTACTGGATCTGAAAAACCCGAAATATACCGGTGCGCCGGATGATTCCATGTTTACCTACACCGATAATCCGGAGCAGAAAATCGACAGTATCGGTTTGTATGTGTCCGATCAGATCAGTTATGACAACTGGCGTTTTACCGCCGGCCTGCGCTATGACGAAGTCGATAATGATACCGGCAGCCGCAAGCAATCAGACGATGCGCTGTCGGCCAGTGCCGGCGTGTTGTATGCCTTTGATAATGGTCTGGCACCTTACATCAGCTATTCCGAATCGTTCGAAACCGTGGTCGGTATTGATGCCAACGGTAAACAGCTGGAACCACGCGAAGCAACCCAGTATGAAGCGGGTCTGAAGTTTGAGCCTAACGGTTTCCCCGGATTATTTACGCTGTCGTATTTCGATATCGAAATTACCAATCTGCCAAACCCGAATGGCGTACCAGGCACCAATTCACAACAGCAGGGCGTAGCAAAAATTGACGGTGTTGAACTGGAAGGTAAGGCCAGTGTCGGTGATTTTTATATTCAGGGTGCGCTGAGCACACTGAATACAGAAGATCAGAACGGCTACCAGTATGCGGCTGAGCCGGATAGCAATGCTTCGCTCTGGGTAACCTGGAAACCGGCCGGAAAATTCCGCATGGGTGGCGGTGTGCGTTATGTCGGAGAAAGCGTGTCTGAAACGGCAACGGTTAAATACGTTACGCCGGATTACACCCTGGTCGATATGATGCTGGGCTACGAAGCAACCGAGCAGCTGGATCTGGCGCTGAACGTACGCAACCTGGGTGATGAGGAATACCTCACCTCCTGTCTGGCCCGTGGCGATTGTTTCCCGGGTGTGCGCCGTACGGTTAATGCCCGTGTTACTTACAACTTCTGATTATCGCGGCCTGCTGCCTGCGTATTAAGCAGGCAGCAGGCCCGGACGGATAATTATCATGATGTTATTTCTGATGGCAGCTGTCCCCGCGTTGTGCGGGGTTGGTTGTCTTTTTTATTCGTGGAAATCAGCACGGGGGCAGGGACGCAGTCTGGTTATTTATGGCTGGACGCTGCTGGCTTTGTCGTTGCTGGGCTGGATACAGCTGGCCGGGGCCGAATACGGCGTTGTTTTCGCGTTGTTATTTCCCGCTTTTTTTGCCTGGCTGATGATTGTTTTTCAGCGCCGCAAAGGCCGTCGTAAAACGTCAGCGCCACAGACTGTTCAGCCCATGCCTGCGCCATCCTGGCAGGGAATTGGGCGGAATATTGCGCGCTTTCTCTGGTTATTTGCCGGCCTGGGTGTGGCCATGCTGTTGGTGAGTGTGGCACTGGTTATGCAATTTCCCTTTGCCGCCAATCTGAATCTGGCATCAGCATTGTTGTTATTTCCTTTGCTGTGGGCTGCCTCGGTGTGCTGGTTTCTGAGCAGTCGCAAACCCTGGAAAGTCTCGTTACTGAGCACCGTAGCGGCATTGGTGTCATCCTTATGGTTATTGGTTTGATGGTGTTATGAAATATTCCAGACAATTAGTGAAATCCAGCCTCAGCGCACACAGCTGGCTGGGCATTGGCATGGCAGCGGTGCTGTATCTTATTATTCTGAGCGGTACGCTGGTGGTGTTTCATACGCATATCGAACGCTGGGAGCAAGCGCTGGCAGCAGAATTCCATGAGTTTGATGCGGCCGCGGTTGAAACCGCATTTAATGAATATCTGGCTACGCCCGATAATCTGACGCCGCACATGTATCTGGTCTTTCCGTCAGACGCGATGCCACGGATTAAATTCGCCAACGAACAGCAGGGCGAATATCGTAATGCCGATGGCAGTGCCGGAGTGCCGGCCTATGACGACTGGGCACACCAGCTCAGCGACCTGCATTATTACCTGCACCTGCCGACAAATATCGGCATAATTCTGGTGAGTGCGATGGGGGTTATTCTGCTGGCGCTGATCATCAGCGGTTTGCTGGCGCATCCTTCCATTATTAAAGATGCCTTTGCCTGGCGCTCCGGTTCTGAACGCATTCGTTTTACCGATCTGCATAACCGTCTGAGCGTGTGGGGGTTGCCATTTCATCTGATGATGGCCTTTACCGGTGCGTATTTTGGCCTGGCCGGGCTGATTATTCTGATTGCTGCTGAAGCCTTTCACGATGGCGACCGGCAAGCGGTAACGCGGCAGTTTTTCAGTGGCGACCCGGTGGTCGAAGCACAGCCATTGCAGGTGAATATTCAGCAGCCGCTGAAGTATCTGAATGCCAACGTGCCCGATGGTCAGTTATTGTTTATGACCATCCACGAAGCCGACAGCGAACAACGCTTTCAGGAATATTATGTACAGCAACCGGGGCGGCTGATTTATTCCGAAAATTACCGCTTCGATATGCAGGGCAATTTCCTCAACCGTGCAGGCTATTCCGACGGTGATCTGGCCAAACAGATTGTGTACTCCATTTATCGCCTGCATTTCGGAAATTTTGCCGGGATGGGCAGCAAGCTGCTTTATTTTGTAATGGGGCTGGCCCTTACGGTGGTGTGCGTCAGCGGCATTAATATCTGGCTGAACCGGCGCAAACACGAAGACCTGCTCAACCGCTTATGGGTGGCGGTGGTGTGGGGCGCACCGCTGGCCATTACCGTATCCGCCATCAGTGGCGTGTTAGCGCGCTGGCCATCGGTAACACTGTTCTGGAGCGTGCTGCTGGCAGCGCTGGTGCTTGCGATAATTGCTCAGCCAGCCGCCCGGTTCCGGCGCCAGATTCAGCTTGCCGGAATGCTGACCGTATTCGTGCTGTTGGCAGGCTACGCCATTCAATTCGGGCTGGCCGCCGCCTTTGGCGCCGGATTACTGCTCACCTGCGGCCTGTTGTTGTGGGCGCTGTTGCTCGGAGTTTTTGTTATACGCAGTTCAGGGGCTGGGGTAGGAAAAACCGGGTAAGCGCAGGGGAGGGGGTGGAGAGGGAGGAGAGAAAATTGATATCGGACACCTGGTCAGTTTGACTTTGGTGTCCGTTAAAGCGGGGCAAGATCACCGTCCGTGTTGATGCGTTTGTGAGACGCAACTTAAATTGGAGCATTAAAAGCACTGTGCCCCACCATGTATAACTGACCATCGATTTCTCTTACGGCATAACTATGCTTTTCATCTGTGCCGTCTTCAAAGTACTGAACCACAATCATGCGAATAGTGCCCTTTCGAGCCCAAAGAGGTAACTCTTTAATGTCAGTGTTTTTGAAAAGATCGGTTAAATCTTCTTTGAGAATATCTTTCTCGATGACGGAAAAACTTTTTAGGCTTAAACCATGTGAAACATTAAAGCTGTCGATATCATAATATATTTCGAGAACAGCACTTTCGTCTTTTTCTGTTAATGCTTTGAAGTAGCAAATCAACACATCTTCTTCAATATTTCTTGGGCACTCAGCATGTGCAAGGGTGCAGAAAAGCAAAGCTAGAATTGTGAGTGATATTCTTTTCATATTGTTCGCCTGAAGCCCAGCGCAGCGGCAGGTTTTACAGTCCGTTGCTGCTGTTTGTTAAATGGCATTTGCACGAACTATCTCTTCTAGTTTCTTTAAAGCAAACCGTCCTCTTTCTGATACTGATTGGGACTTATCTGATGCAAACTTTTCAGCATAGCCCTGAGCAATCTTCCCAATATCTGATAGATCTCGTATCAAAATCTCTGCTGAAATACGCCTTACAATTGAAGACCTATCTTCCGAAGAGAGGTTGAGTAAAGTGAGCAATGATGTTTGAACGCTTATTTCCCGTTCTGCGATGATAGGTTTTAGCCTACCTTCGCAATACCTTATATCTGTCCATTCCCATTTTCTTCCTTCAATCCATGAAATCTTACCTTCAAATAAGCTACGGTAAGCTTTAGCACGAACCGTAGGCTGAGCTGCTTTAATCGCAATATGTTCAATGTTTTCATCAAGAATTGGCGTGCGACCAAGTTGAGAAAAGAGAGAAGGCATTGGACCAGAGGTGGATGAAATTAACTTCAATCTTAGTGATTCAGCTATTTCTTCATCACAAATTATTTGTAAGAGAACATTTTTATCTTCTTCCTCAATCCTGCCCCATGAATTCCAATTAGATAGCGCGATACAAAGCGCTTCAACAACGAATTCTGAGTTGGTCGCCTTTGCAATCTGAGGAAGCGTTTCCCTGGCGGCCTCACGAACTTGAGGAACCCAATCATTAAGCCTGCGAATGGCAAGTGAAAAAAAGAAAGTGTTTGGAGCTGCTCCAGACAGCGTTCGTAAAGTTTTTTCCCGCTTGTAACCATCCCAGCTAATTAAATCTAACCAAGTCAGAAGTTCACTAGGTTTAGACCATACTTTCCACTTTGGTGGAGTCGACTCCCTTAATGCCAAGGAAAATTCAGAACGAATTAAGCGTTCCCAATAGTCAAAACTACTAAGAGGTAGCCGAGAAGTCACATCAATTAGAGTAGACATATCAGCCACCACTTTACCTCCCGAATTTATCGAGTTAGCAAAGTCTTTCACTGCTGAAACTATTTTATCTTCCATAATCTATGATTCTTGCCCTTACTCTTTAAGCCACTTAACAGCTTATTCATAGGCATGCTCATTTACACACCTCTGTCCTTGTTGAAGAACCGAGTCTAACCCACTGTCACCGCTGCGAAAAGTGCTGATAATGATATCGCTATCAGGCTATAAACGCGCACGTACACTATCACTCCTCCATCGTTTTACACTTTGTGCACTATCTCGTTGGGAAATCCGTTAAGTTATTGATTTTACAGGGTATATTCTTCCTGGCAGGCGACAATCCGCGCATCGTTATTTTGATAGCGGCGCGTAAGTGCGCACGATTCCGGCCGTTTATTAACATAATCTGGTGGGCTATTCAGTAGTCTGGTGCGCAGTCGTCTGTGCGGTGTTTATTACTGCGCCCAGCAGTCCCGATCCAGCTACACTATTTTTATATATTGCGGAGGTGCTTATGCGTATTGGTGTCCCGAAAGAGATTAAAAACCATGAATACCGGGTTGGTCTGACCCCGGACAGTGTGCGCGAGCTGGTGCATCGCGGTCATGAGGTCTGGGTGCAGCAGAACGCAGGGGCGGCCATTGGCTTCAGTGATGACGATTATCTGAGCTGTGGGGCAATGGTCGTTGATACCGCGGCTGAGGTGTTTGATAACGCCGAACTGATCGTTAAGGTCAAAGAGCCGCAGCCGGAAGAAATCAGCCTGATCAGCGCTGAACATACACTGTTTACCTATCTGCATCTGGCACCGGACCCGGCACTGACTCAGGCGCTGATGGCAACCGGTGCCACAGGCATTGCCTATGAGACCGTCACCGATAAAGCCGGGCGGCTGCCATTATTGGCCCCGATGTCAGAAATCGCCGGGCGCATAGCCGTTCAGGCCGGTGCCCGCAGTCTGGAGATGGAGGCCGGCGGGCGCGGGGTGTTGCTGGCCGGAGCGCCGGGTGTGCCGGCTGGCGAGGTGGTGATTATCGGCGCCGGGGTCGTGGGGCGAAATGCTCTGGCTATCGCCGTGGGCATGGGCGCGCAGGTCACGGTGCTGGATACCTCAATGCAGGCGTTGCGCGAGCTGGACCAGCAGTACGGCAACCGCATCCATACCCGTTTTTCTACCCGCACCGTATTGGATGAGTGTCTGCCCAAGGCCGATCTGGTGATTGGTGCGGTATTAATTCCCGGTGCTGCAGCGCCTAAACTGGTGCTGCGTACTCATTTAGAAAGCATGAAACGCGGCGCGGTGATCGTCGATGTCGCCATCGATCAGGGCGGTTGTGTGGAAAGCGCACGGCCAACCACCCACAGCAATCCAACCTATGTCGACAGCGGTGTTGTGCACTATTGCGTTGCCAATATGCCGGGGGCGGTAGCCCGCACTGCCACGCAGGCGCTGAACAACGCCACCTTGCCCTTTGTGCTGGCGCTGGCAGGTAAAGGGGTTGAGCAGGCGCTGCGTGATGACCCTTATCTGCGTATGGGCCTGAACCTGTGTCAGGGCGCGCTGACCAGTGCCGAAGTGGCGGCCAGTCAGGGCGTGGATTATGTTGAGCGCGAGACGCTGCTCGGGCTCTGAGCGTATCCGCAGATAAAAAATACCAGCAAACATAAAAACGGAGCGTCAGGCTCCGTTTTTTATGGCCTGTCCAGATTCCGCTTATCGCCAGCAAGTGATCCGCTCTCAAAGACCGTCTTCTCTGGTACTCTATGGCCTGCCAACCACTTGCCCGCAGGGAAAGCATGTTCCGCCTCTATCATTCCAACGATCTTGAAATTCTTAAGGGCATTCTTGTCCATCAGATGCAGGAATCGCCCGTCGGCCCCTTTGGTCAGGAAGCCATTCTGGTACAGAGTCAGGGTATGTCGCACTGGCTCAAACTGCAGCTGGCGGATTCGCTGGGGATTGCCGCGCAGGTGGATTTTCCGCTGCCCTCAAGCTTTGTCTGGCAGGTGTTTAACCGCCTCAAGCCGGAACTGCCGGAACGCTCTCATTTCGATAAACAGATCATGGCCTGGAAGCTGGTACGTCTGTTACCACAGCTGGCGCTGAAAGAGGGTTGTGAGGCCATTGCTCATTACCTGCAGAACGATGCCGATGGCGTTAAGTGCTATCAGCTGGCGCAGACCATCGCCGACGTGTTTGACCAGTATCTGGTGTATCGCCCGGACTGGCTGCTGAGCTGGGAGCTGGGTGAGGATGAAGTCGCCGATACACAGGTGTCGGCGCATCCGTGGCAGCCGCTGGTGTGGCGGGCGTTAGTGGCCGACAGCGCCAGACTCGGTCATTCGCTGGATCACCGTGCGCGCCTGCTGCAGGAGCTGGAACAGCTGGTGCAGGCCCATCCTGAACGTCTGGCCGATCTGCCCAAGCGGTTGTTTGTGTTTGGCATCGCCGCGTTGCCCGGCAGCTACTGGCAGGTGTTGCAGGCGATTTCGCCGGTGATTGAAGTGCATTTCTTTTTGCTGAATCCATGCAAAAACTTCTGGGGCGATATCGTCAGCGAACGGCAGAAGATGCGCATTCTGCGTGATAACCCCAACGTCGAAACTCTGCTTGATAGCGGCAACCCCTTACTCGCCTCCTGGGGCCGGCTGGGGCGTGATTTCCTCACGCTGGTACACGAAACCGCCGAGCAGTATGAAGGCCGTATTCAGGATGTGGATGCCTATTTAGAACGGGAGGTTGAACCTGAATCACAAACGCTGCTGGCCCATTTACAGCAGGACATTCTGACCTTAACCGACCGTCAGCAGGGCGCGTTCAGCAAAGACGCGCAATTACACAGCCGCTTTAAGCAGGGCATTACGGCAAATGACGGCAGCGTGCGCTTAATCAGCGCCCACAGCCCGCTGCGTGAAGTGCAGCGCCTGTACGATCAGATTCTTCACTGGCTGGATAACGACCCTGAGCTGAAACCGCGCGATATTGTGGTGATGGTGCCGGATATCGACCAGTACGCGCCCTATATCGACGCCGTATTTGCCAGCAGCCGGGCGCGCACGGAGCAGGGCGATGAGTACCGTATTCCCTGGGCCATTGCCGACCAGTCGATGGCGCAGGAAGATCCGCTCATCGACAGCTTCCTTAGTTTGCTGGGGCTGGGCGATTCCCGCCTGCTGATTACCGAAGTTCAGGACTGGCTGGATGTATCCGCTATCCGCAGCCGTTTTAATATCCGCGAAGACGATCTGCCGGCATTGCGTGACTGGCTGGCGCAGGCGCAGATTCGCTGGGGCTTAAACAGCGAACAGCGTCAGCAGCTGGGCTTGCCGGCGTTTGAACAGAACAGCTGGCGTAAAGGCTTGCGCCAGTTGCTGCTGGGTTATCTGACCCCGGACAGCCGTCAGGATTTTATCGGCGATTTTCCGGTGGCGGCAACCGAAGGCAACGAGGGTGAATTACTCGGCCATTTAATGGCCTTTATCGACGTGCTGGAACACTGGCAGCGTCTGTTTGCGGCCGGGCCGCGTCATGTTGCTGACTGGTCGGCGTCGCTGCTGCGCCTGTTGGATGATCTGTATCTGGCCGACAGTATTGAGCAGAACTCGCTGCAGCGTATCCGTGATGCGGTGCAACGCTGGCAGGAAGAATTAACCCTGGCTGGCTTTAACGGTGAATTATCCGCGCCGGTGGTGCGCAGCTGGTTTAACGAACAGCTAGGGCAGCAGGGCGGCTGGCAGCGTTTTCTCGCCGGGCCGGTGAACTTCTGTACCCTGATGCCGATGCGTTCCATCCCGTTTAAAGCGGTGTGTCTGCTGGGCATGAACGATGAAGATTACCCGCGCCGGGTAACGCCGGTGGGCTTCGATTTAATGGTTGCCGGGCGCAGCCGTCGCGGTGACCGTTCGCGCCGCGAAGATGACCGTTATCTGTTTCTGGAGGCGGTGTGTTCGGCGCAGGATTATCTCTACATCAGCTACCGCGGCCACGATGTACGCGAAAATGCCGAACTGCAGCCATCGGTGCTGGTGGCGGAATTACGCGACTATTTATGCGACGGTTTTGCGCTGGAACAGGATCTGGATTTACCGCACCAGCAAAGCCGTCAACAGATGCTGCACTGGCTGCTGGAAGAGCTGCCACTGCAGCCCTATAACCGTCAGGCATTCGCGGCTGATAATTTATTGAAGCGTCATGTACGCAGTTATCAGCAGGTGTGGGCCGACGTCGCCGCCGAACAGGGTGCTGGCCATGAATCAGAAAGCGATCATTTCTTCAGTGAGCCGCTGGCTATTCCGGCCGATATTGATACCAGCGTGGTTGTCTGGGAAGACGTGAAGCAGGCCCTGGCAGACCCGCTTAAGTATTTTGTGACCCGCCGCTTAAAAGCCTCGTTTGATGTGTACTGGCAACAGCACGAAACCGAAGAACCCTTTGCGTTAAATGGTCTGGATTTATATCAGCTGAAAGACGACTGGCTGCAATTGGCCATAGCCGATATTCAGCAGGGCCACGCTGAAGAATTAAGCGATGAACTGGCTTTTACCCGTCGCCAGCAGGCGCTGGGGCAATTACCGGTAAATGCTCTGGGTAAAGTCTGGAGCGATGATCTGATTGATTATTCGCGCCCGCTGGCGCAGAAGATCGTCGAATTATCCGAATTCCGTATGGAGGTAAAAGCACTGTCGGTACCGTTGGAAAACTGTACTGTACAGGGTGAGCTGCAGCAGGCGTTTGTACGCCATCAGGGTGACGAGTGCGGTTATCTGCTGTATCACCGCGTCGGTGATATTTATGGCAAACATTTATTGCAGGCCTGGCTGGATGCCTTATTGGTAGCAGCCGCGAGTCCTGGCAGCATCAGTCATGTCTGCCTGCTCGGTTTAAGCAAAGACAAGGGTAATACCTGGCTGCGGCAAATACAGCTGGGCTTGCCCTCGCAGGACATCGCGCTGGCTTTAATTAAACAGGCGGTTGACTGGTACTGGCAGTGCTGGTGTAAACCCATCGCCCATTTACCCGATACCCTGTGGAGCCTGATACAGGCGCAGGAATTTATTGGCGAAAAACACACCGACGATGCCGACGCGCAAGCCGATGCCATACAAAAAGAAATCAGCAAACTGGCAGAGCGGGATTTTGGTGAGCTGGCATCACCCTATTTACAGCGCTGCTTACCGGATTTTGTCGCGCAGTTGCAAAGCCAGTCGCCCGATCAGTGGCTTGCTGAGCAAGGCATCTTGCTGACCAGTCTGAAAAAACACATAAAAACCGATGAGCTGCATAAAGACTCCGCTGCCAGCTACGGTGGAGGAGAAGGCGTATGAAAACCTTATCCATTCCTGATTTTCCGCTGTACGGTCAGTCGCTGATTGAAGCCAGTGCCGGTACCGGTAAAACCTTTACCATTACCGGCCTGTATAACCGTTTGATTCTTGGTCACGGCCGTCCGCGTTTGGGCTGCGATCAGATTCTGGTGGTGACCTTTACCCGTGCCGCCACCGAAGAGTTGCGCGGCCGTATCCGCCAGCGTCTGCGTGATACGCTGGAAGATTTATTGTCGCTGGAAAACGGCCAGCCGATTGACGCTCAGCAGCAGAGCTATTTACAGCAACTGGCTGAAGCACGGCACAGCGATATCGACAGCCTGTGTAAGCAACTGAAACCCTGGCTGCAAAGCAATCTGGCGTTAATGGATGAAGCGGCGATTTATACCATTCACGGTTTTTGTCAGCGCATGCTCAAGCAGTTTGCCTTCGACAGTGGTGTGGTCTTCAGTGCCGAGCTGGTACTCGACAGTGACAGCTACCTGCAACAGGCCTGTGAAGATATCTGGCGTCAGCAGGCTTATGCGCTGAATGAACAACAGAGCCGCTATTTAATCAGCCGTTATGCCGGCCCGGACGATGTGCTGGCGAAAGTGAAAGCGCGGATTAACCGCCCGGATATGACGGTAATTCCACCGCTTTCAGCTGATGGCCTGAGCAGGGCGTGGCAAAGCGCCGAAGCCGCATTTACAACCGCCAAAGCCGCCTGGTCGCAAATCAGCGCCGCTGATGTGGTGCAGTTAATCGCTGATTCCGGGCTGGATAAAAAATCCTACAACAAACGTTTTGCCCCTAACTGGGTGGAAGAAGCGGCCGGCTATTTTGCCGGGCGTTTTTATATGCCAGCGCCGAAAAACCTCTACCGTATGACGCCAACGGCGATGGCAGAAAAGCTGAAAGACGGTGGCGAATTACCGCAACATGCAGCCTTTGACGCCACTGAAGATTTTCTGCAGGCGGCCAACCAGTTAGCTCTGCTGCTGGAAGCTGCGTGGATTGACGCCATTAAAGAGCGTTATTTCGAGCTGCTGGAAAAAGCCGGCGCTTTAACTCCGGATGATTTATTACGTTTATTGGTCAATGCTCTGCGTGCCGAGCAGGGCGAGTTACTGGCCAGTCATATCCGCCGTTTATATCCGCTGGCGATGATCGACGAGTTTCAGGATACCGACCCGCAGCAGTACGAAATTTTTAACCGCATTTATCCGCCGTTAAGTGAGAGTGACAACGCGCTGGCGACGCAGGTAGGTCAGGAGGGGCAGGCAGAAAAGCATGGTCTGATTATGATCGGCGACCCCAAGCAGGCTATTTACGGCTTCCGCGGCGCCGATATTTTTACCTACATCAAAGCCAGCCGGCAGCAGGCCGAAGAGCGGCGTTTTACCCTGGAAAAAAACTGGCGCAGCCATACCCGGCTGGTCGCCGGGGTAAACCAATTATTCGCCGGCCACGACAGTCCCTTTGTGTTCGATCAGGATATTCAGTTCGTTAATGTATCGGCGGCAGGTAAACCCGACGGCCAGCCATTTAAAATTGCCGGTGAAGAACAAACCCCGCTGCAGTTGTGGCATGACGGCGGTGAATATTCACGCAGCCGGGCGCAATTTACCGCTGCAGAGCAGTGTGCCGAGAAAATTGATGCCTTAATGCATGGTGATGCGACGTTGGGTAATGAGCCGGTGCAGGCGCGCGATATTGCCGTGCTGGTGCGCAGCCGCAAGCAGGCCGGGTTAATCCGTGAGGCGTTATCTGCGCGCCAGATCGGCAGTGTGTTTTTAACCCGCGACAGCGTATACGACAGTCTGGAAGCGCGGGATTTATTCGCCTGGTTGCAGGCGGTGGCGCACCCCAGTGATGAGCGTGCACTGCGTACTGCGATGGCGACGGAAACCCAGGGCTTAACTGCCGCGCAACTGGATGCCCTGTTAAATGACGAGCTGGCGTGGGAGCGCACGCTGGAGCAAAACCACAATTATCATCAGCTGTGGCAACGCCGTGGCGTGATGGCGGCCATTATGCAGTGGCTGGAAGAAGACGGTCGCGCGCAGCGCTTGCGCCGCCATCAGGATGGTGAGCGCCGTATTACCAACCTGATCCACCTGGGTGAATTACTGCAGAGTGCTGCCCGCCGTTTGCGCGGCCATGAGGCATTATTGCGCTGGTTTGGTGAGCATATTTTTTCCGATAACCGCAGTGGCGACGAAGCACAACTGCGTTTAGAGAGCGACGCCAATCTGGTCACTATTGTGACCATCCATAAATCCAAGGGGCTGGAATATCCGCTGGTGTTTTTACCCTTCCTGTGGGACGACAGTTATTTACCGAATCCGCGCAGCGATACCCAGTATTTCAGTGAGCGCGATGGCATGGTGCTGAATCTGGAGCCGGATGACGAAGCCAAAGCGCTGGCGCAGCGTGATTCTCTGGCCGAGTCTTTGCGTCTGCTGTACGTGGCCTTAACCCGTGCCGTGCAGGGCTGTTTTATCTGGCTGACTGATGCTGTGGATGGCAAAAGCAAAAAAGAGAAAAAATCACGTATTGCGCAAACCGCACTGGGCTATTTACTGGCCGTAGACAATGACCCTGACTGGGCCGGCTTAAAACAATCAGCCAGTGGCGAATGTTTAATCACCGATTTGCCGCAGTGGCCGCTGGATGAACTGCGTCGCAGTGCAGTCATACAGGAAGCGCCAAAGGCGGCTGTGTGCCGGCCGCACAGCTGGGACAGCTGGCGCGTGAGCAGTTACAGCCAGTTAACCGCCGATGATCATAGCGGGCACTCTGCTCATGACGATGTGCTGGTGATGGATGAAAACAGTGAACAATCAGACAGCGATGAATCGGTTGCCGAATTTATCGACGCTGCGCTGCTGAACGAAATCAGCAAGCGCGAATTTGATGCCACAGCACCGGCACTGACCTTTGCCAAAGGCGCTAACGCCGGTACCTGTCTGCACGCAATTTTTGAACACTGGGATTTTGTGGATGCCGATGCGCTGCTCAGCATTACCGAACGTGAACTGAGCCATTATGGTTTAGCACTCAGTGAGGATGAAGTCGGCGCTGGGGAAAAACAAAAGCAGATCAATAACATTGCCGGCTGGATGCAGGCGGTGGTGAACAGTCCACTGATGAATGATCAGGGCGAGCAATTCACCTTAGCGGATATTTCTGCGGCCAATCGCCTCGATGAAATGGAATTTTACCTGCCGGTGCAGCAGCTTAAGGCGGCGGATATTAATCGTCTGTTAGCCGACCCGGCGAAAAGCGGGCGCTTTCATTTCGATACCTTAAGCGGCTATTTAAAAGGTTTTATTGACCTTATTTTCTGCCATAACGGCCGCTATTATGTGGCCGACTATAAATCCAATCATCTGGGATTCAGTATTAACGACTACACCCCGGCGGCATTAAAGGTGGCGATGGCTGATCATCAGTATGATTTACAGGCCTGGCTCTATACGGTCGCACTCGACCAGCTGCTGCGTCAGCGCTTGCCCGGTTATGATCCGGCTCAGCATCTGGGCGGCGTGTATTACTTCTGGTTGCGCGGTATGCATCTGGGCAACAGCGCTCCGCGTTTAGTTGCCGATGATGCGGCTGCCTCACAGCAAGATTTATTTGCCGCACCCGCACTGACTCAGGTGCCGGGCGTGTATTACAACGCTGTCGACCTTGATGCGTTGCAACGCTGGCGGCAGGCGCTGTTGCCGGATTCTGTCTGCGTGCGAAACAGAACTGATAATAAAGCGGAGGCCGGTGTATGAATCCGCTGCTGTTGCAATATTTGCCCGAAATTGAAGTGAAAAACCTGCGTGATATTGACCGTCAGGTGGCTATGCAGATGCTGCAGTGGGAATTGCAGGCGTCAGCGGACGCCGAACCGCAAACACTGCAGTGTTTGGCCGTGGCGTCGGTGATGGTCAGCGTTGCCCTGGGCAAAGGGCAGGTGTGTCTGCCGCTGACATCCTGTGCTTTGCCTGAATGGCGTGAGTTCTGGCATGAACATTCGTTACTGGCCAGTTCGCAGCTGGCTGCTTGCCGTACGGTGTATGTGGCAGAGGCTGCCCCCAAAACAGCCATTGGCGAATTTCGTGATTACGCCCAGCAGCCGCTGGTGCTGCATGGCAATAACCTCTATCTGGCACGCTACTTTTTCTACGAACGCGGTGTATTAACCCAGATTCACCAGCGACTGGCGCAGGAACCGGCGTTAAAGGATACGGAACTGACCAGCACGCTAATGCAATTATTCGGCGAGCCGGCTGCTGTTAATCCGGGTGCTGCTGGCTCGGGGGCTGCTAGCTCAGAGGCCGTGGTTGATTGGCAGAAAGTGGCTGCGGCCAGTGCCTGTATCCGTAATTTTGCGGTGATTACCGGTGGCCCGGGTACGGGTAAAACCACCACGGTCACGCGTCTGCTCAGTGTGCTGCTCAGCCAGAACCCGCAGATGTCGATTGCGCTGGCCGCGCCTACCGGTAAAGCGGCTGCGCGCATGACGGAATCCATTCGTGGTGCCAAATTACGGGCACAGCAAAGCGGCGAAAAGTCGCTGCCCTTTGCCGAACAGATTCCGGACGACAGCTACACGCTGCATCGTTTGCTGGGCTGGTCACCACGCGGCTTCCGTTATAACGCCAATCGCCATTTACCCTTCGATTGCGTGGTGGTGGATGAAGCCTCGATGGTCGATCTGCCGATGATGTATCACCTGTTTCAGGCATTGGCCGCCGATACCCGCTTAATTCTGCTCGGTGACCGCGATCAGTTAGCCTCGGTAGAAGCGGGCAGTGTGCTGGCGGATTTATGCGATGCCGGCGTGCAGCACGGCCCGGACAGTGCTTTTGCTCAGCGCCTGCAGCAACTGACCGGTTTTGATTTATCCTCGGTAACGGAAAGCCCGGTAAGCCCGATGCAGAATGCGGTGGCGTCACTGCGGGTATCCCATCGCTTTACCGCAGACAGTGGCATTGGCCAGCTGGCAGCGGCGGTCAATAACAGTGACATTGCACGTGCCGATCAGGTGCTGCGCCAGTTTGCCGATGTACGCTTTGTGGCAGTGAATCCGCTGGCCGAGCAGCCGTTCTGGCAACAGCCGCAATGGCAGCAAACCTTAATGGATGGCTACCGTGATTACGCCGAAGCGTTGCGCGCTTTTGCTGCGGATAAAGCCGATGCGAACGATGTTTTCAGCGCCTTTAACCGTTTTCAGATTCTGGTGGCGCTGCGCCAGGGCCCTTATGGGGTTGAACAGGTGAATCAGCGTACCGAGCGTTTACTGCAGGCGGCGGGATTAATCGATACCCGCGCTTCGGCTTCCGGCTGGTACGCCGGCCGGCCGGTAATGATCAGCCGTAACGATTACGATCTCGGTCTGTATAACGGTGATATTGGTATTGCTTTGCCGCTAACGGATGAGCAGGGCAGGCAGACGTTAAAAGTCGCCTTCCCGGATGCCGACGGCGGCGTGCGTTATTTATTGCCCAGCCGTTTGCCGGCCCATGAAACCGCTTTTGCCATGACCGTGCATAAAAGCCAGGGCTCGGAATTTGATCATCTGTGTCTGCTGTTACCGGAGCAGTGGCAGAGCGTTATTACCCGCGAGCTGATTTACACCGCCATCACCCGCGCGAAAAAGACTTTCAGCCTGTTTGGCGGCACAGCCTGCTGGCAACAGGGGCTGAATACCCGGGTGCAGCGCGCCAGTGGTTTACGGGAAGCACTCTGGCCTCAGCGCTGAGGTCCGGTGTGGTGTGTTTACGTGCTCAATATTTTTTATTGACCACGTAAACAAGGCTGTATACATTTGTATTCACTGTGTATGCAGATGAACAGGGAAGCTCATGATCAGCAAGTCACAATCAATCAGTGTGCGTTTATCGGAAGACGATTACGCCTATCTGATGGCCATCCGCCAGAACGGTGCGCTGACCCAAAGCGATAAAGTTCGCGAGCTGATTGCTATGGCGCGGGAAGCGGTGGGCACCGAAAGTTTTGCCCGCTCGTTTATTACCGCCAGTGACAGCATGGCGCCGTATCGCGCACGTTATAAATCCCCCGAAGCTGACCGCAGCATCCTGAATGAAGCGGTCTTTGATCTGCTTACCGAAAGCGCTGCCATTATTCAGTCGCAGGACAGCAAAGCCTGTGCTGCTGATCTCGAACGGCAATTATTTCCCATTGTCAGCGATCTGCTGCGTCGTCTGCTGCCGCCATTACTGGCGCAAAGCGGCGGTACACTGCTGAATAATGATCTGGCTGAGCAACTGCAACAGCAGCTGCTGACGGATTTTTCTCACCTGAATTGCGCTAACCGCAAGGAGTAACACCATGTCTGAAGGATTATTAAAACGTATCGGCCGGCTGGTGTCGGCATCCGCCAACTCACTGGTCGACAGCCTGGAAAATGCCGCACCGACCATGGTGATGGAAGAAGCGATCCGCGAAATCGACAGCGCCATTGCCGATGTCCGTGCCCAGCTGGGCAAAGTCGAAGCGGCGCG